>ENA-ORXU01000266-ORXU01000266.1-marine-metagenome-genome-assembly--contig:-NODE-266-length-65588-cov-17.506236_pt1 | contig 65588 bp, 47 predicted proteins | sample MGYA00237869_ERZ511484 | MGnify/ENA metagenome assembly ERZ511484 | reverse complement strand
TTCGACGCGGACGTCTTCGAGACCCTCGGCACGCGCGACTGGTCCCTGCTCGTCACCGACGTCGAGAAGCACCTGCCCGAACTGGTCGACTGGCTTCAGCCGTTCCGCCTGGCCCCGGACTGGCGCCTCGACGACCTGATGGTCAGCTTCGCACCCGACGGCGCCTCGGTCGGCGCGCACGTGGACGAATACGACGTCTTCCTGCTGCAGGCAAGCGGCACGCGACGCTGGTCGATCGACGCGCGCGCGGGCGTCGAATACCGGAGCGTCGTCGACGGCGACCTCAGGCTGGTCGCGGATTTTCACGCAACGGACACCTGGGACCTTGCGCCCGGTGATCTCCTCTACCTGCCGCCCGGTGTTCCTCATCACGGGGTGGCCGTCGGCGACGACTGTACGACGTGGTCGATCGGCTTCCGCGCGCCGAGCGCGGCCGACGTGGTCGCCCACTTCGCGCAGCGCCTGGCGGAGCGGCTCGCCGGCGCGCTGCCGCAGGCGCGTCTGAGCGATGCGGGCGTCGGTCGGGGTGCTCCCGGGGAAATCGACGCCGCGACGGTCGACGCGGTCGAACGAGTCTGGCGCGCGGCCACCGATCTCGACCGGGACACACTCGTCGAGTTGACCGGCGAGTTGCTGACCCTGTCCGGCACGGGCATGACGCCTGACGACGAATGGGGAGCCGACGATTCGACCGCCGACGGGACAGCCGACATCGTCGATCTCGACGCGCTCGCGGTCGCCCCGTTCGCGCGACTTGCCCGTGTCGGTCGCGGCGATTCCGTCACGCTGTTCGCCAACGGCGAATCGTTCCGATGTTCGCGCGCGCTGGCCGAGCGCCTCTTCGCCGGATCGGTCGAGCCTCCGGACGCTTTCGGCGATGACGAGGCGACCGGCGACGGTGGCGAACCCACCGCAGGGCGTCGCGCCGACGGTCTCTTCGACGACGGTGCGGTACTTGATGCCCTGCTCGATCGAGGAGTGCTCGTGCGGCGCTGAGCGACGAGGATCGGCAGCGAAGCGCAGATCTCGCCCGGACGACCCGCAAGCGCAGACGCGCCTGCGAGCACAGTCGCCCTCGACTTCGTCCCCGACGTCGTCCGCCGCCGAGTTCCTCGATGTACCGTTCGCCTCTTTCGCACCTCCCCTCGGGCGCGTGACGCACCGCGTGCGCCGATGCACGATGGCGATTCGTCGCGGCATCCCTGTGGACGTCGGCGCAATCGGTGAACGCGGTCGAGCTCGTCGACTCGCGACTCGGCGTCGGTATCGAGACGGGTGCGGTACAGATCGCCAGGAACGACGTGCGCGTGGCGGGCGACACGGGTACGCGCTTCGACATGAACGATCTGATCGGAGACGACCCCGGGGCCTTCGGCCGAGCGCCACGATCTTCGCTGAACCACGCGGTGCTGGACATTCGCTAGCGGTACTGACTCTACCGATGCTGACCGCCGACCTTCCGTGGTCGAGGCGGTCTCGGTCGCGCCGTTGGCCTGTCAGCGGATGGCGGTGAGCTCGACGCGGCGGTTCTCGAAACGGCCGACCGCCGTGTCGTTCCCGGTGACCGGCCGAGTCTCGCCGTAGGCGCGGGTGTCGAAACGGTCTGCACCGATGCCGGACGCGATGAACCACTCGGCGACGGCTGCCGCGCGGCGTCGCGACAATGCCAGATTCGCCGTCTCCGGTCCGTTCGAATCGGTGTGCGCCGCCACCTCGAAGCGCTGCGACGGAAACTGCCGCAGCGTCTCGATCACGTCGGAGAGGATGGCGATGGCCTCGTCGGTCAACTCGGCGGAGTTGCTGGCAAAGTTCAGTCCTTCGATGACACCGCTCAACAGCGCGCAGCCGCGCTCGTCCACCGCGACACTCGCCGCTGTCGTCGGGCACTCGTCACTCAGGTCGTCGACGCCGTCGCGGTCGCCGTCGGGCCGCGGCATGGCGGCGGCCGGTGCGGCGACAGGCGCCGGCACGGCGATCGGCTCGGCCGCCGCGACGACCGGAACCTCCCGCGAGACGAGGACCTCACGTCGCCGCTCCCGTCGCTTGCCGAAGCGATAGATCGCACCGAGCTGCAGGTAGTTGGCATCCGCGTCGAAGGCGATGCCCTCGGCGCGTAGCCCGAGACCTCGGCGCGTCGCGTACTCGAGCCCGACGCCGGCGAGCAGATGTACCGCATTGTCCGCGACCACTTCGATGTCGCCGCTGCCCTCGGTCTGCAGGAAACCCAGCCCGATCCGGCCATAGCCGCTGAAACCGCGCCGGTTGAAGCGATGACGAGACTTGCCGGCATAGAACAGCGCGCTGGCGCCGAGCTGCGTGTAGTCCACGCCGCCACCGCCGCCGGAGAGACCGGCCTCGCCGAGCGAGGCGATGTGCCCTTCGAGCGAGACCCACTTCTTCAGATCGGTACCGATGGTCAACTGCCCGCCGAGGTTCACGCGATCGTCGGGATCGACCCCGGGAATCTCGTCGGTGTCGGGCTCGAGCCAGCTGCGGCCGAGCCCGAATCCGACATACGTGCGCCGACGAAAGCGGTCGTCGTCGAAGATGTCCACACCCACGACCGCCGGCGGAAAGGCGGCAGCCGGTCGTCCGATGTCCGGCGCGTCTTCCTCGCTCGCGCTCGCGTCCGGCGAGACCGTCGTCAGCGCGGTCGCGGAAAGCGCGAGCGCGACCACGAGCGAGCCCCTGCCGGATTGGCGAACGAACCCGCGATCGCGCCACGGCCGACCGGCGCGGTCAGGCGACATCGTGCCGGTTGCCGAGACAGTTGCCGAGCCCGGTCCCGGGCTGGTTGTCGGGCTGGTTGTCGGGCCGGTTGTCGGGCCGGTTGTCGGGCCGGCATCCGACGCCCTTGCCCTGCGGGACACCGACCGTCGTCCGATCAGCCAGAGCGAGGCCAAGCCGGCGAACAGCGGCAGGCTCGGGTCGAGCGGCCCACGCGGCTCGCCGTCCGTCACGGGACGCGCGATCGAGCAACCGCCACCGGCCAGTCCGGTGTGAATGCGCCCGATCGGGGCTGCGGCCGCCGGTCGGAATTCCTCGACGTCCGGAGTGCCGTCGCCGTCGGCATCGGGAAGCGGCGCGCGAGGCGAACCGTCGCCGAGCAGCACGTCGGCGTAGCCGTCGCCATCCGCATCCGGATCGAAGGCGTCGGCGATGCCGTCGAAGTCGCGATCGGGACCGCCGTCGACAGGACCACCAGCCACGTCGCTGTCCGCGGTGTCGTCGATGCCGTCACCGTCCGCGTCCCGGCCGCCGGTAAAGGCGACGTCGACACTGTCGGGTATGCCGTTCCGGTTCTCGTCGCGCAAGGTGTCCACGATATCGTCCTCGTCGCTGTCGGTCGAACCGCCCTCGACGACGTCGGCCAGACCGTCGTTGTCGGAATCGGTGTCTTGGTGGTCCGGCATGCCATCACCGTCGATGTCTTCCGGCTCGATGTCCCGACCCGTCATGGCCACGATCATGTCGACCGAGTCCGCTCGACCGTTGCCGTCCGCGTCGACGAAGTCGTCGATCTGGCCGTTCCGGTCGGCATCGAACTCGAGACCCTGACTCTCGAGCGTGTCGGTGAGCCCGTCGTTGTCGCTGTCGCGGTCACGCAGATCCGGCACCCCGTCCCCGTCGGTGTCGAGCAGGCAGCCCGGCCTGACCTCGCAGCGCTCGCCGTTCGCGCCGGCACGGGTCTCGCCGAACGCGATGTACCCCGCCTCCTGCGCGTCCGACAGGCCGTCGTTGTCGCTGTCGATGTCCACCTGATCGGGCACGGCGTCACCGTCGGAATCGCGCAGACCGCCCCTTGGGCTCGCCTCGAGCGCGTCCGGCACGCCGTCGTCGTCACCATCGCTGTCCCGGTTGTCCGGCACGCCGTCGCCATCGGTGTCGGCGTTCGCATCCTCGTCCGCATCGGGGATACCGTCGCCGTCGGAGTCGCTGTCGAGGTAGTCCGGGGTTCCGTCGCCGTCGGAGTCCGCAGGCTCGGCCTGTGCGGCGCCGATGACCGGCTCGCCATCCTGTCCGGCGCCCTGTCCGGCGCCCTGTCCGGCGCCCTGTCCGCCACCTTGACCGCCGCCATCGGCCGCCAGGCCGAACTCCACGCTGTCGCTCACGCCGTCGTTGTCCGAATCGGTGTCGCGCAGGTCTGGCGTTCCGTCGCCGTCGGAGTCGCGCGGCACGCCGTCGACCAGGCCTGCCTCGGTCGCGTCGGCAATGCCGTCGCCGTCCGAATCGGGATCGAGCCGGTCCGGGATGCCATCGCCGTCCGTGTCCCTGTCCTCGGAACCCAGCACCGAGATCCGATCGTCCAGGCCGTCCGCGTCGACGTCGCCGAAGTCGTCCACCGTGCCGTCTCCGTCGACGTCCGGGGTGCCGGCCTCGGCCGCATCGGAGATGCCGTCCCCGTCCGAGTCGATATCGAGCACGTCGGGCAGGCCGTCACCGTCGCTGTCACGCGGGGCGTCGCCCGTGCCGTCGGCATCGATATCGGTCTGTCCGCTGTCCGGCGCCGTCTCGATCGCGTCGACCAGACCGTTCTCGCCCACGTCGCCGTCGAGGCGGCCATCACCATCCGCGTCGAGGGATGCGCCCGCGCCGTTCTCCGTCGCATCGGTCACACCGTCGTTGTCGCTGTCGAGGTCTAGCCGATCGGGAACGCCGTCGTCGTCGCTGTCCACGACACCTTCGTCGCTGTCGAGGATGCCGTCGTTGTCGCTGTCCACGTCGAGCGCGTCGATGACGCCGTCGCCGTCGCTGTCGACGGGGCCGCTGTCCGGGATGGACCCGCCGACGCTCGCTTCGAGGGCATCGTCGAGGCCGTCCTGATCGCTGTCGGTGTCCAGATAGTCAGGCACGCCGTCGCCGTCGCCGTCGCGCGGCGTGAAGGGGAAGTCGCCCGCTTCGATCGCGTCGCCGATGCCATCGCCGTCCGAGTCCAGGTCCAGCGAATCGATGACGCCGTCACCGTCGGTGTCACCCGAGCCTTCGACGCTGTCGGGGATGCCGTCGTTGTCGGTGTCGTTGTCGCGGTAGTCCGGTACGCCGTCGGCGTCCGAGTCCGTGGGATTCGCCGGATCGTCGCCGGCCTCGTCCGCGTCGTCGATACCGTCGCCGTCCGCATCGGTCTCGCGGAAGTCGGGGATGCCATCGACATCCGAATCGCGCGGCGTCGACGGGTCGTCGCCGGCCTCGAGCGCATCGGCGATGCCGTCGCCGTCGGCATCCGTCTCGCGGTAGTCCGGTATGCCGTCGGCATCGCTGTCGAGCGGGTCAGCGGTGTCGTCGCCGGCCTCGAGCGCGTCGGACAGCCCGTCACCGTCGGAGTCCGTCTCGCGGTAGTCCGGCGTGCCGTCGGCATCGGTGTCGGTCGGGCCCTCCGGATCGTCGCCGGCCTCGAGCGTGTCGCTCAGACCGTCCTTGTCCGAATCGGTCTCGCGGAAGTCCGGCGTGCCGTCTCCGTCGGTGTCGATCGGGCTCTCGGGATCGGGGCCGATCTCGAGCTCGTCGCGGAGTCCATCGTCGTCGGAATCGATCTCCTGGAAGTCGGGGATGCCGTCACCGTCCGTGTCGATCGGAGCGTCGGCGTCGTCACCGGCCTCCTCCGAGTCGCCGATGCCGTCGCCGTCGGCGTCCGTCTCGCGGTAGTCCGGCGTGCCGTCGGCGTCGGTGTCCCTCGGCTGGCTCGGGTCGCCGCCCGTCTCGACCGCGTCACTTACCCCGTCGCCGTCGGAATCGCTCTCCCGATAGTCGGGAAACCCGTCGCTGTCGGTGTCGGTCGGGTTCGACGCGTCGTCGCCGGCCTCGAGCGTGTCGAGCAGCCCGTCCTTGTCCGAATCGGTCTCGCGGAAGTCCGCCACGCCGTCACCGTCGGTATCGATCGGTGCCGTCAGGTCCGCACCGGCCTCGAGCGTGTCGAGCAGGCCATCGCCGTCCGAATCCGTCTCGCGGAAGTCAGCGATGCCGTCCTCGTCGGTGTCGACCGGGGCCGACGGATCGGCGCCGGCCTCGAGCGCGTCGAGCAGACCGTCGTCGTCGGCATCGGTTTCGCGGAAGTCCGCGACACCATCGTCGTCGCTGTCGAGCGGGTTCGCCGGGTCGGCGCCGGCCTCGAGCGTGTCGAGCAGGCCATCGTCGTCCGCATCCGTCTCCCGATAGTCCGGCGTGCCGTCGGCGTCGCTGTCGGCCGGGTTCGTCGCGTCGTCACCGGCCTCGAGCGTATCGAGCAGACCGTCGTCGTCCGCGTCCGTTTCGCGGAAGTCCGGCGTGCCGTCCCCGTCGGTGTCGATCGGGTTCTCGGGATCGGGGCCGATCTCGAGCTCGTCGCTCAGTCCGTCGTCGTCGGAGTCGATCTCCTGGAAGTCGGGGATGCCGTCGCCGTCCGTGTCGGTCGGGGCGTCGGCGTCGTCACCGGCCTCGTCCGAATCACCGATGCCGTCGCCGTCGGCGTCCGTCTCGCGGTAGTCCGGGATGCCGTCGGCGTCGGTGTCTCTCGGCTGGCTCGGGTCGCCGCCCGTCTCGACCGCATCACTCACACCGTCACCGTCCGAATCGGTTTCCCGGTAGTCGGGAATGCCGTCCTCGTCGGTGTCGGTCGGTGCCGCAGGGTCGGTACCCGCTTCGAGCGTGTCGCTCAGACCATCGTCGTCGGCGTCGATTTCCCGGAAGTCCGCGACGCCATCCCCGTCGGTGTCGAGCGGGTTCGCCAGGTCGGCGCCCGCCTCCAGCGTGTCGAGCAGGCCGTCGTCGTCCGCGTCGATCTCGCGGAAGTCCGCCACGCCATCCTCGTCGGTGTCGATCGGGTCGGCCAGGTCGGCACCCGCCTCGAGCGTATCGAGCAGGCCGTCGCCGTCCGAGTCGATCTCGCGGAAGTCCGCCACGCCATCCGCGTCGGTGTCGATCGGTGCTGCCGAGTCGGCACCCGCCTCGAGCGTGTCGAGCAGGCCGTCGCCGTCCGCATCGATCTCGCGGAAGTCCGCCACGCCATCCTCGTCGGTGTCGAGCGGTGCCGTGGGGTCCGCACCCGCCTCGAGCGTGTCGAGCAGGCCGTCATCGTCCGAATCGACCTCGCGAAAATCCGCCACGCCATCGTCGTCGGTGTCGATCGGATCCGCCAGGTCGGTGCCCGCCTCCAGCGTGTCGAGCAGCCCGTCGTCGTCCGAATCCGTCTCTCGGAAGTCGGCCACGCCGTCCTCGTCGGTATCGATCGGGGCAGCCGGATCGTCGCCCGCCTCGAGGGTGTCGAGCAGCCCGTCTCCGTCCGAATCGATATCGCGGAAATCCGCGACGCCGTCGTCATCGGTGTCGAGCGGGTTCGCCAGGCCGGCGCCCGCCTCGAGCGTGTCGAGCAGGCCATCGTCGTCCGAATCGGTCTCCCGGAAGTCGGCCACGCCGTCCTCGTCGGTGTCGATCGGCGACGTCGGATCGGCACCCGCCTCCAGCGTGTCGAGCAGCCCGTCCTTGTCCGAATCGGTCTCGCGGAAGTCCGCCACGCCGTCACCGTCGGTATCGATCGGTGCCGTCAGGTCCGCACCGGCCTCGAGCGTGTCGAGCAGGCCATCGCCGTCCGAATCCGTCTCGCGGAAGTCAGCGATGCCGTCCTCGTCGGTGTCGACCGGGGCCGACGGATCGGCGCCGGCCTCGAGCGCGTCGAGCAGACCGTCGTCGTCGGCATCGGTTTCGCGGAAGTCCGCGACACCATCGTCGTCGCTGTCGAGCGGGTTCGCCGGGTCGGCGCCGGCCTCGAGCGTGTCGAGCAGGCCATCGTCGTCCGCATCCGTCTCCCGATAGTCCGGCGTGCCGTCGGCGTCGCTGTCGGCCGGGTTCGTCGCGTCGTCACCGGCCTCGAGCGTATCGAGCAGACCGTCGTCGTCCGCGTCCGTTTCGCGGAAGTCCGGCGTGCCGTCCCCGTCGGTGTCGATCGGGTTCTCGGGATCGGGGCCGATCTCGAGCTCGTCGCTCAGTCCGTCGTCGTCGGAGTCGATCTCCTGGAAGTCGGGGATGCCGTCGCCGTCCGTGTCGGTCGGGGCGTCGGCGTCGTCACCGGCCTCGTCCGAATCACCGATGCCGTCGCCGTCGGCGTCCGTCTCGCGGTAGTCCGGGATGCCGTCGGCGTCGGTGTCTCTCGGCTGGCTCGGGTCGCCGCCCGTCTCGACCGCATCACTCACACCGTCACCGTCCGAATCGGTTTCCCGGTAGTCGGGAATGCCGTCCTCGTCGGTGTCGGTCGGTGCCGCAGGGTCGGTACCCGCTTCGAGCGTGTCGCTCAGACCATCGTCGTCGGCGTCGATTTCCCGGAAGTCCGCGACGCCATCCCCGTCGGTGTCGAGCGGGTTCGCCAGGTCGGCGCCCGCCTCCAGCGTGTCGAGCAGGCCGTCGTCGTCCGCGTCGATCTCGCGGAAGTCCGCCACGCCATCCTCGTCGGTGTCGATCGGGTCGGCCAGGTCGGCACCCGCCTCGAGCGTATCGAGCAGGCCGTCGCCGTCCGAGTCGATCTCGCGGAAGTCCGCGACGCCATCCGCGTCGGTGTCGATCGGTGCTGCCGGGTCGGCACCCGCCTCGAGCGTGTCGAGCAGGCCGTCGCCGTCCGCATCGATCTCGCGGAAGTCCGCCACGCCGTCCGCGTCGGTGTCGAGCGGTGCCGTGGGGTCCGCACCCGCCTCGAGCGTGTCGAGCAGGCCATCGTCGTCCGCATCCGTCTCGCGGAAGTCGGCCACGCCATCACCGTCGGTGTCGATCGGTGCGGTCGGATCTGCACCTGCCTCGAGGGTATCGCTCAGACCGTCGGCGTCGGAATCCGTCTCGCGGTAGTCGGCAATGCCGTCACCGTCGGTGTCGATCGGTGCGGTCGTATCCGCACCGGCCTCGAGGGTATCGCGCAGACCGTCATCGTCAGAGTCCGTTTCGCGGAAATCCGCGACGCCATCGCCATCGGTGTCGAGCGGGTTCCCCGGATCGGCGCCTGCTTCGAGCGTATCGCGCAGACCGTCGTCGTCGGCATCGATTTCGCGGTAGTCCGCGACGCCATCCCCGTCGGTGTCGAGCGGGTTCGCCGGGTCGGCGCCCGCCTCCAGCGTGTCGAGCAGGCCGTCCTTGTCCGAATCGGTCTCGCGGAAGTCGGGCGTGCCGTCGGCATTGCTGTCGAGCGGGTTCGCGCTGTCCGGACCGATCTCGAGCACGTCGCTCAGCCCGTCGTCGTCCGAATCGGCATCCTGAAAGTCGGGCTTGCCGTCTCCGTCCGTGTCGGTCGGATCGGTCGGATCGTCGCCGGCCTCTGCCGCATCACCGATGCCGTCGCCGTCGGAATCCGTCTCGCGGTAGTCCGGCGTGCCGTCAGTATCGCTGTCGGTCGGCGCAGCGGGATCGTCGCCCGCTTCGAGGGTATCGCTCAGGCCATCGTCGTCCGAGTCCGTCTCGCGGAAGTCCGGCGTGCCGTCGCCGTCCATGTCGGTCGGATCGGTCGGATCGTCGCCGGCCTCGAGGGTGTCTGTCAGGCCGTCGTCGTCCGAATCCGTCTCGCGGAAGTCGGCGACGCCATCCTCGTCGGTGTCGATCGGTGCGGTCAGATCTGCGCCGGCCTCGAGCGTGTCGAGCAGGCCATCGTTGTCCGAGTCGGTCTCGCGGAAGTCCGCGACGCCGTCATCGTCGGTGTCGATCGGTGCCGTCGGGTCCGCACCGGCCTCGAGCGTGTCGAGCAGGCCGTCCTTGTCGGAGTCGGTCTCGCGGAAGTCCGCTACCCCGTCGTCGTCGGTGTCGATCGGTGCCGTCGGGTCTGCGCCGGCCTCTAGCGTGTCGAGCAGGCCATCGTCGTCCGAATCGGTCTCGCGGTAGTCGGACACGCCGTCACCGTCGGTATCGATCGGCGCCGACGGATCGGCACCGGCCTCGAGCGTGTCGAGCAGGCCGTCATCGTCCGCATCCGTCTCGCGGAAGTCGGCCACGCCGTCGTTGTCGCTGTCGATCGGCGTGGTCGGGTCCGCACCGGCCTCGAGCGCGTCGCTCAGGCCGTCGGCGTCGGAGTCCGTCTCGCGGTAGTCGGCGACGCCGTCGCCGTCGGTGTCGAGCGGCGCGGTGGGATCGGCGCCCGCCTCGAGCGCGTCGGACAAGCCGTCGTCGTCGGAGTCGGTCTCACGGTAGTCGGGCGTGCCGTCGCCGTCGGTATCGATCGGGTTCGCCGCGTCGGGACCGATCTCGAGCGCATCGCTCAGGCCGTCGCCATCGGAATCGGTCTCGCGGTAGTCCGGAATGCCGTCGCCGTCCGTGTCCCTCGGGTTCGCCGGATCGTCGCCGGCTTCGGCCGCGTCACCTATCCCGTCGCCGTCGGAATCGGTCTCTCGGTAGTCCGGCGTGCCGTCGCCGTCGGTGTCGGTCGGCGCGCTGGGGTCGGCGCCCGCCTCGAGCGCGTCGCTCAGGCCGTCGCCGTCGGAATCGGTCTCGCGGTAGTCCGGCGCGCCGTCCGCATCCGTGTCCGTCGGTTCGGCCGGATCGTCACCCGCCTCCAGGGCGTCGCTCAGACCGTCGCCATCCGAATCGGTGTCGCGGTAGTCGGGCGTGTCGTCACCGTCGGTGTCTCTCGGCGCGCCCGGGTCGTCGCCGGCCTCGAACGCATCGCTCAGACCGTCGTCGTCCGAATCGGTCTCGCGAAAATCGGCGACGCCGTCACCGTCCGAGTCGATCGGCGCGGCCGGATCGGCGCCCGCTTCCAGCGCGTCGCTCAGTCCGTCGTCGTCGGAATCGGTCTCCCGATAGTCTGCCTCCCCGTCGCCGTCGGAGTCGGTCGGTGCCGAGGGATCGGCACCCGCCTCGAGCGCGTCGAGCAAGCCGTCCTTGTCCGAGTCCGTCTCGCGGTAGTCGTCGACGCCGTTGCCGTCGGTGTCCGTCGGATCGGTCGGATCCGCACCCGCCTCCGTCTCGTCGGGAATGCCGTCGCCGTCGGAATCGGTGTCGAGATAGTTCGGCGCGCCGTCGCCATCGGGATCGGAGACGTTCTCGGTGCCGTCCGGAATGCCGTCGCCATCCGAATCGCTGTCACGGTTGTTCGGCACACCGTCACCGTCGGCATCCCCCGTCCCTTCCTCGACATCGAGAATGCCGTCGTTGTCGTCGTCCGGATCGATCGCGTTCGGCGTCCCGTCACCGTCGGTGTCGAGGGCGACGTCGTGCTGCTGCTCGAGCGTGACCGAATCGCCGGCGGCGTTGATCAGGTCGATATAGGTGATGGTGAGGGTGTCGTCTGCCCGGGTCACCATCGAGCCGTCGTCGTCGGCTTCGGCCACGAGACCGGCCGACGTCGACAGCGTGCCGGTGAAAACGGCGCTGTCCGGGGTGGTCTCGTTCAGGGTCACCGTCTCGGTCTGGCCCGTCGCGTCGTTGACGACGGTGACCCTCGCCGTGTCGGCGACGCCGGGATTCAGATCCAGGTCGACGTCTTCCACGGTGATCGCGATGTCGTCGCCGGGCAGGCTGTCGCGGTCCGCGTCGAGCGAGCCGTCGAAGTTCACCGGTGGCGTGTCGTCGTCGGTGATGCCCAGCGGCGCGTAGGCGGTCGACGCCAGGCCGTAGACGTAGGTGTCGATGAAGCGCCCCTCGCCGAGGCCGTTCGCATTCCCCGAGAAATCGCCCCAGGTGTGACTGCCCTCGGGTGTTCCGGAGCGGCCACCTTCGGGCGTGTTGCTGCTTCGCTCGAGTACGGTCCCGTCGAGTCGCGTGATGTCGTCCCAGTAGACCTGGGTGTCGCTGCGCACACCCGCCTTGGTGACCCCGTAGACGGTCAGGCCGGGCTCGGCGGGCCCACCGCTGGTCTCGACGTCGTTGCCGATGAAGTGGTACTCGCCCATGCGCACCGTGACCTGCGCGAAGTAGGTGCCGTCGCCGATCGGCTCCCCGTTGGCGTCCAGCGCGTCGAAGTCGACGACGTTCGAACCGATGACGGCCGGGCCGATCAACTGGCGATCGCCGGCGTCGCCGTAGACCCCGTTCTGGTTCAGGTCGATCAGGATGCCGTAGGTGCCCTCGACGTCGGTGTCGAACCGGAACTGACCCGAATCGCTCACGCCCGCCGTGCCGCCGGGGGAGATCGTGTAGTCGTTGCCCTCGACGTCGCGGAACACGACGTTATCGAGGCTGGGTTCGGACACCGGACGCGGATCGGCGATGGCCGGGATCGAGGTATAGATCGGCCATTGGTAGTCGACGTTCTTCCGAACGCCGTCCTCGTCAATGTTGACGCTGTAACCGGAGTCCGGCGCGTCCGCACCGATCGAGTTGGCCACGAGGTTGAAGGCGTTGCCGGCAAAATTGTTGAGGTCGAGCTCCCAGATGTAGCTCGTGTCCGGTCGGCCACCCGGCACCAGGGTGAAGAGATTCACGTCCGTCGAACGGCTTTCCGCGAAGGAGCGCGTGTAGAAGGCGTAGTTGTAGGCCCAGAGACGACCCGGGAGGGTGTCGGCGGGGTCCGCGTTCGCGCTCAGGTCGGGTAGCGTCGCGCTGTTTCTGGTCACGCTGATGTCGTAGCGCTCGAACACGCCCGCGTTGCCGCCCTGCGACGTGTTCAGCAATCGAAGGCGGTAGGCACCGAGCTCGCCCGGCCCGCTCGTGTCGAATTGCAGGGGCGTCGCGATCGGGCCGTCCATCGGGTCGTCACAGGCGATGTTGGCCGCCGTCAGCGTGAGGGTGTCGAGCAGCCGGTCGTCGGACGGGGCGAACACCTGGACCTCCGAGGCGTCTGCCGCGACGCTGCCGCAGAGAGCGATGTTGATGGTCTCTCCGACCGCGAGGATGTCCACGAACAGCGACGATGAGGCGTCATCGGTCGCGTAGCCGAAGCCGATGCTGCCCTCGGCATCGAGCATGGGCTGGTTCAGCCCGAATTGCGCGGAGCCCTCCGCCTGCGCGCGTCCGCCGGCGCAGGCCAGCGCCACGGCCAGGGCACAGAGCGTCAGGCGTGAACCGGCGGGGGAGAGGGCGAGCGACGCGCGCGAGGAGATCGACATTGAGCGGGTTTTCCAGCGGATTTCCGAAAGGATGGCGTCCCCGTCAGGCTCGGGGTCGGGCGGCTCTGGTGCCGCTCCGTCGGCCGTTCGGGCGGGCCAACGAACGCGCCGTCAGGGATCGGCAGCAAAAACCATGCTCAGTCGGATCCGATCACCGGGAATGTCGATCGGTCCGTCGCGTCGGCGACGTGCCGGAGCGCGAGCGCGCGACTCTCGGGTAGGTTGTCGGCTCGACCGGCCGCCCTCGGCCGCCCCTCTCTCTTGACGACATGCCCGACATGGACTTCCTTCCGCTGCTGCCCGTCGGCATCTCCCCGCTCGTCTCGGGGCTGCTCGTCGCGACGAGCTTCCTGACGGCGGCGATCACCGCGACCTTCGGTCTCGGCGGCGGCATGATCCTGCTCGCCGTTCTGCTCGCGTTCATGAATCCGGCCATGGCGATTCCGGTGCACGGCGTGCTGCAAGCCGGCGCGAACGCGGCGCGCGCCTGGTTGATGCGCCGCGACGTGCTGCGCGACGTCTTCCTGTGGTTCCTGCCCGGTAGCCTGGTGGGCGTCGCGCTGGCCAGCGTCGTCGTGGTCGAACTGCCGGCGCGCTGGCTGACGCTCGCACTCGCGGCGTTCATCCTCTGGAGCGTCTGGGGGGGCCGCCCGTCGCCGCGCGCCCTCGTGCCGCGACGTTTCGTACTGGTCGGTACCCTCGTCGCCTTTCTGACGATGTTTCTCGGGGCGACCGGACCGGTGCTCGCCACCTTTCTCTCGCCGGAACGCTACGGCCGGCACGCGACCGTGGCGACGCACGGGGCCTGCATGCTGGTGCAGCACCTGATGAAGGTCGTGGCCTTCACGCTGCTCGGGTTCTCGATCGCCGACTGGGCTGCCCAGGTGGGGGCCATGCTGGCATCAGGCGTGCTCGGCAGCGTGCTCGGTCGCAGCCTGCTGCGGCGCATGCCGGAGGCCATGTTCCGTCACGGCTTTCGCGTCGTCATGACGGCGCTCGCGCTACGGATGCTCTGGAAGGTGCTGTTTCCGGGCGAGCCGGTAGGCTGAGTCCGGTCGGTCACGGACCGCGGGCCGCGAACGCCCGCCCGTCAGCTTGCGGTCATGGCGGCCAGCGCGTGCTCGGCCGCCGCGACATCCTCCGGCACGTCGACGCCGTGTGCCCCGCCACCGTCGACGGTCGCGACGTGGATGCGGCCGCCGTGATGCAACACGCGAAGCTGTTCGAGCTGCTCTTCCCGCTCGGCGTCGGACGGCGTCAGGGCCGAGTACCGACGCAGGTAGCCGCAGCGGTAGGCGTACAGGCCGACGTGCACGAACGCGGCCGGAAAACTGCCGTCCGCCGGGTCGTCGCGACGCCAGGGAATCGGGGCGCGACTGAAGTACAGCGCCATGTTTCGCGCGTCGCGCACGACCTTGACGCGCATCGGATCTCGCCAGTCCTCCGCGCGCGCGATCGGCAGGCAGAAGGTCGCCATGTCCGCGTCGGGTCGTCCGGCGAGATTGGCCGCGAGCGCGTCGAGTCGCTCGGGCGGGGTGGCGGGCTCGTCGCCCTGCAGGCCGACGATCATCGTGGCGTCGTCCCAGCCGCGTCGCTCGGCCACCTCGGCGATGCGATCGGTACCGCTCGGATGGTCGGCACGCGTGAGTTCGACGTCCGCACCCGCCGCTCGGCAGACCGCGCCGATGCGGTCGTCGTCGGTCGCGACGACGACGCACGACGCCGCCGACTCGCGTGCCCGATCGAGCGCATGCAGGATCATCGGTCGCCCGTTCAACCGTTGCAGCGGCTTGCCGGGAAACCGGCTGGAACCATGCCGTGCCGGGATGACGATCGTGTAGCGATCGTCGCCGGGCGAGGTCGCCCGCGACGTACCGGATCCTGACGTCTCTTCGATCATCCGTCTGTCCCGCTCGTTCGCCCGGTACTGGCCCGGGATGGTGCGCTCGCCCGCAGTCGCGCGCTCAGTGCGTCCAGCAGCCCGGCGGCCGAGGCGTCGGTCTCGACGTCGACCGCGACTTCGTAGAGGGCTGTCGGACGGTCGCGCACCCGTCCCAGCTTGACCGCGTCCTTGGCCGTGACCAGCACCGGATCGGCGTCGTCGAAGGTGAGGTCGGCCGCCGTCGGGACATGATGGTCCGCCAGCGGCCGCGGGTCGACGACGAGCGCGTGCGCGCGCAGGGTATCGAAGAAGCGCTGCGGTCGGCCGATCCCCGCCACGGCATGCACTCGCCGGCCGGCGAAGGTGTCGAGCGCCTGCCAGTCGCCGTCCGGCAGGTGTCGCAGCCGCGGGCGGATGGTGGCGAATCGAAACACCGGAGGCGTCCGATCGGAAGTGGCTGCACCGACGCCCGATCTTCCGGCGCCGGGCAGCTCAGCGAGAGCCGGCGACACCGTGTGCAGGTCGGCGACCCGCAAGGCGATCAGGTCAGCCGAATCGGCCCGCGCCGGCAACTCGCGCAAGGGGCCGGCGGGCAGCAGTCGCCCGTTGCCGAATCCGGCGTCTCCATCCACCACCACGATCTCCGCGTGCCGCGCCATGGCCAGGTGCTGCAGCCCGTCGTCGGAGAAGACGATGTCGCAGTCTCCTTCGCGGGCCAGGGCCGCGACGGCGGCGGCCCGTCGCAGGCACACACAGACCGGGGCGCCGGTCTGGCGGTGCAACATCAGCGGCTCGTCGCCAACGACCGCGGCGTCATCGTCCGCCCGAACGGGACGCGGACGCGCATGGCGCTCGCCGCCGTGTCCCCGGCTGACGATGCCCGGGGACCAGCCGCGCGCCCGGAACTCGGCGACGAGATGACCGGTGAGCGGCGTCTTGCCGGTTCCGCCGACCGAGAGGTTGCCGACCACGATCACCGGCAGCGCCGACGGCTCGACGCGCAAGAGGCCCCGCCGGTAGAGCGACCGGCGCAGCGCGACCAGCGCGCCGTTGAGCGCACCGACCGGCCTGAGCACGTGCGCGAGGGCACCGCCGTCGCGCCAGGCCCGCTCGATCGCGCCGCTCACCGGAACTGCAGGGCGTGCAGGTGAGCGTAGTGAGTCTCCCGACCGAGCAGCTCCGTGTGCGTACCGATTTCCACGATCCGCCCGCGCTCCATCACGACGATGCGATCGGCGCGTTCGATGGTCGACAGGCGGTGGGCGACGACCAGCGTGGTGCGACCGACCATCAGCGTTTCGAGCCCCTGCTGCACCTTGCGCTCGGACTCGCTGTCGAGCGCGCTGGTGGCTTCGTCGAGAATCAGCACCGGCACGTCCTTCAGCAGCGCCCGCGCGATCGCCACGCGCTGCCGCTGCCCGCCCGAGAGCATCACGCCGTTCTCGCCGACCGTCGTCTCGTAGCCATCGGGGAGCCTGGTGATGAAGTCATGGGCATGCGCGGCGCGGCAGGCGCTCTCGAGCGCTTCGCGCGCGACCGGATCCGCACTGCCGTAGGCGATGTTGGCCGCGATGGTGTCGTTGAACAGCATCACGTCCTGGCTGACGTAGGCGATGCGACTGCGCAGGGAGGCGAGCGTGAAGGTGTCGAGCGGCAGGCCGTCGAGCAGGATGCCGCCCCCGTCGGTGTCGTAGAGCCGGGCCAGCAGATTCACGAGGGAGGTCTTGCCGCTGCCCGACTCTCCCACCAGGGCGACGGTCTCGCCCGCGGCGATGGTCAGGCTCACGCCGTTCAGCACGGCGGGCTTCGCCGGGTCGTAGCGAAGTGCCACGTCGCGGTACTCGATCTCGCCGATGTCGCGTCCGAGCAGGCGCGTGCCGTGGTCCCGTTCCGATTCCAGGTCGAGTGTGGCGAACAGACTCTCGCCCGCGGCGATGCCGCGTTGCACCTGATTGTTCAGGCTGGTCAGGCGCCGGAGCGGCGCGAACAGCATCAGCATGGCGGTGACGAAGGTCATGAAACTGCCGACGCTGATGCGCGACTCGGCCGGTCCGCTCGAGGCGACGTACACGATCACCGCGAGAGCGATTGCCACGAGGAACTGGATGATCGGCACGTTCAGCGCCCGGATCACCGTCTCCTTCATGTTGAACGCCCGGTTGCGCTCGTTGACCCGCTCGAACCGTTCGGTCTCGGGGCCCTGCCCGCCGAATATCTTGATGACGCGACTGCCGTCCACGACCTCCTGGATGACGTGACTGACCTCGCCCATCGAGCCCTGGATGCTGCGGCTGATCGCGCGGAACTTCCGGCTGACCCGTCCGACGATGATGCCGATCAGCGGGCCGATCACCAGAAAGCACAGCGAGAGCTTCCAGCTGGTCCAGAACATCAGGCTCAACAGGCCGATGGCGGTCAACGTGTCGCGCACCATCACGGTGAGCGAGTCGCTGGCCGCGTTCGCCACCTGCTGGCTGTTGTAGGTGATGCGCGAGATCAGCTCGCCGGAGGAGGCGTTGTCGTAGAAGCGCGTCGGCAGTGACAGGTATTTCTGGAAGATCTCCGAACGCAGACTCGAGATCACCTTCCAGCCGATCCACGCCATGTAGTAGGTGGAGGCGAAGCCCGCCGCACCCCGGACCACGAAGATGCCCAGGATGGCGATCGGGACGAGGAAGATCGCGCGCTCGTCGCCCTCCACGAAACTTCCGTCGAGCATCGGCTTCATCAGGGCGGCGAAGGCCGTGTCGGTCAGCGCGTAGCCGATCATGCCGAGCACCGCGAACGCGAACTCCCGCTTGTAAGGCCGGACGTAGCCGAGCAGACGACGGTAGGTGTCCATGCCGGCGACGGCGAGCTCCGACTCGGCCGCATCGGCCGGCGTCGTTCGCCGGCCGGCAACGCGTCCCTGGTCCGACGCCCCTTCGCTCACTCGCCGCTGCGAGTGGTCGCGATGGTGACCCGGCGCATGCCGAGCTTGGCGGCGGCATCGAGCGCGGTGACGAAGCTCTGGTGCGTGGTCTGCGCGTCCGCGCGAATCGTGATCGGCACGTCGCTCTGCCCGTCCGACACCTGGAACAGCGCGTTCTGCAACGCCTCGACGTCCGACTGGACGAGTTCCTGATCGTTGACGTACACGGTACCGGCCGCGTTGATCACGACCTCGATGCGATCGGTCGCCACCGACGGTGGGTCCTGCGAGGCGCGCGGAAGCTGCAGCGATATCTCCGACTCCTTCTGGAAGGTGGTGGAGACCATGAAGAAGATCAACAGCAGGAACACGACGTCGATCAGCGGCGTCAGATTGAGTTCCAGTTCCTCGCGCGGAGCCTGTCGGAACTTCACGCCGGCGCTCCGGCCGGCCCGGCAGCGGGGCCCTTACCCTGGCCGCCGGGACGCGCGGCGCTCGGGGCGGGCACGCCGGTCACGCGCTGCTGCGACTGACGCTTCTGCAGCACGTCGACGAGCTTGAGCGACTCCTTCTCCATGTCGACGACCAGACCGTCCACGCGCGCCCTGAAGTAGCGGTGGAACATCAGCGAGGGAATCGCGACCGTCAGCCCGCCGGCCGTCGTGATCAGCGCCTGCGAGATGCCGCCCGCGAGCTGCGCCGGGTTGCCGACGCCGACCGTGGTGATGTTCGTGAAGACGCTGATCATGCCGACGACGGTGCCGAGCAGACCGAGCAGCGGTGTGACGGCCGCGATGGTGCCGAGGGCGTTGAGGTAGCGTCCGAGTTCGTGGGCGACATGTCCGCCGACCTCCTCGATCGAGGCCTTCATCGTCTCGCGTTCCTGCGTGCGGTCGAGCAGACCGGCGGCGAGCACGCGACCGAGCGGCGAACCCTGCTTGATCTCGCGCACCTTCTCGTCGTTCAGCTGCCGGTTGCTGGCCATGCGCCAGACGTCGGCCACGAGGTTGGCAGGCAACACGCGACCTTCACGCAGCGTCAGGAAGCGCTCGATGACGATGGCGAGCGCCACGACGGAACAAATGATGATGGGCAGCATCAGCCAGCCGCCCGCGGTCACGATTTCCCACACGATGATTGTCCCGGTATCGGCGCCGACCCCTCGGGCGGCGCGTGCTCTCCTGTGGTCGTGCCCGCGGAAGGGCACGGCGGTTCGACCATGTCGTGCCAGAAGCGCAGGCGCGTACCGTGCCAGGAGGACGGCGGCGCCAGAAGTCCGGCAGGTCCGAACGCGAAGCGCAGGGCGCCGTCGCGAGCGGTCACGTGCGACACGGCACCCGACTCGTTATAGCGCATCCGGACGTCCGCGTGAGGAAATCCGAAGGCGTTCCGATGTCCCGCAGGGAAGACGACGTGCGCGGGCGTGAACGTCCGCAGCAAGGCGGCGCTCGAGGACGTGCGACTGCCGTGATGCGGTGCGGTCATGACATCGATCGACAGATTGCCGACTCGCTCGACCAGGCGCCGCTCCCCGAGCCGCTCGATGTCCCCGGTGAGCAGCGCACGCCCCGCGCCCGTGTGCACGAGCAGCACGCACGAGAGGTCGTTCTCGGAACCCGCGTCGTCCGCGGCGGGATGCAGGAAGGAGAACGTCACGCCGTCGTGCGTCTCGCTCTTCCCTGCGCGACAGGCCTCGGCGTCCGGCGGCATGTTCTTGCCTGCCGGCACGCCGACGATGACGCGGGCCGCCGGCCAGCGCGCACGCGCGTCGTCCAGCCCGGCCGCGTGGTCGCTGTCCGGGTGAGAGACGATCACCCCGTCGATACGCCGTCGACCGAGGGTGTGCAGGTACGGCACCACCGCGACCTCGAGCATTGAGAGCCCCGGCGCGAGACGCCCGCCGGTGTCGTAGAGCCACGTCTGCTCCTCGGTCAGCACGAGTGCCGCGAGTCCCTGCCCCACGTCGAGCACGTGCAGCTCGAAGCCGTCGACGCGCGAGCCGCGCGCATTCGCGAGCAATGCCGGCAGCAGCAGCAGCAGGGCGAGCGGCCGCGGCACGAACCCGCGAGGGGCGAACAGCAGGCCGAGCCCCGCGACCGCGAGCACGAGCGATTCGAGGGATGGCAGCGCGAGCGTCCAGGCGCCACCCCCTTGCTCGAGCAGGACGCTCAAGCCGCCGAATAACCACGTGGACGTCCGCTCGAGCGCCGACAGCGCGAGCGAGGCGGCAAACGGCCAGACGAGCGCGAGCGCGAGGGCGGCGAAGGCGAGCGGCACGATCAGGAGCGCGACCACAGGCACGGCGAGAAGGTTGGCCAGCGGCGCGACCGATGCACCGCTCTGGAAGAACCATGCGGTGACCGGCAGCAGCAGCACGCCGAGCAGCAAGTGGGTCCGCCCGAGGGCGACGACGCTTCTCAGACGATATACAAGCCCGTCACCCATGGCCTGCAGGCGCCCGGCGTGCAACCACACCAGCGCCGCCACCGTGCCGAAGGACAGCCAGAAGCCCACGGAAAGCACGGCGAGAGGATCCACCGCAAGGCCGGCCACGAGCGCCGCTGCCAACGCGGTCGCCGGCGGCAGGGCGCGCAGCCGGAAGGCCGCGACCGCACAGACCGCGAGCATGGCGAGCGCCCGCCTGACCGGCAGCTCGGCACCGGCCAGCAGTGCGTAGCCCGCCGCCAGCGCGAGTCCGGTCAACAAGCCGAGAAGTGCGGCGCGGTCGCGCCCCACGCCCGCACTTCGCGCGAGCCGTCGTCCGAGCCAGATCCCCCAGCCCGCCACCAGGGTCACGTGGAGGCCGGAGATCGCCAGCAGGTGGGCGGTGCCGGTATCGCGCAGCAGCTCGCGTGTCGCATCGGGCACATCGTCCGGCAAGCCGAGCACCAGCGCGCGAGCGAGCGCTGCCGCCGACTCGGCACGCGAGCCGTCACCGAGTGTCGCGAGGCGCTCGCCCAGGCGCTCTCTCCGGGCATCGAGCCCGCGCCCCTCGGCCAGCCGGACCGACGACGGGTCGCGCCGGACAGTGCCGCTGGCGTCGATGCCACGACCGAGCAGGTAGCGCACTCGATCGAAGCCGCCCGCGTTGCGGAGCGTCGAGAGCGGCCGCGGACGAATCGTCAGTCGCCAGCGTTCGCCGGCCCGCATCCCGGGACCGGCACCGTAGCGACTCAGCCTGAGCCGCTCGGGCGCGAACGGCGTGACGGTATCCGCCGCGTCGACCCGAAACTCGAAGGCAAGCCGCCGACCGTCGCGCCGAGGCACGCCGAGCACCTGGCCCTCGACCGTGACGTCGACCCCGATCAGCCGCGCGTCGATCACGCGCGACGCGGCGCCCTGGCAGGCGAGCAAGGACCACAGGGCACCCGCGAGCGCGCCGAGCACGAGCGTGCCGCCGACCGGGCAACGACGGCGCACGACACACGCCGTCGACCCGAGCACCAGCAACGCTGCCAGCGGATACACCAGAGCGAACACCGCGTCAGGCGACAGCGTCAGCCGCAGCAGGCCGAGCGAACCGGCAACGAGCCCGATCGCGAACCCGCGCACGCCGGCGGCCGACTACCGGTCGGCCCTTTGACCAGGTGGATCCCGCCCATCGCTCAGGATGCCGTCGGCAGAGCCGCTAGCCTGCCTGCGCATCTCGCTCACGAGCAGGCGCGAACGCACTCCAACCCTGATCGCGCGTACCCGATGAACCGCCGCTGGCTCGCAGGCCGCCTGCCCGATCCCGCCGAGATCCGCCATCGCCTCGGTCTTGTGGGAGGCGACCGCGGCTGGCGGGGCCGTCTGGCGGTTCGGCTGCGCGAACCGGCGCTGTGGTGTATCACGCGGCACTCGGTGGCGGGCGGCGTGGCGGTCGGTCTCTTCGTCGGCTGGCTGCCGATACCGCTGCAGATGGCGCTCGCCGCCGTGCTCGCGAGCCTGTTGCACGTCCATGTGCCGGTCTCCGTCGTGATGGTCTGGTTCAGCAACCCGCTGACCGTTGCACCGCTACTCTATGCGGCGTGGCGAACCGGAGCAATGCTGTTCGGGGAGCCGAGCCATGCGGCGCCCCGCGGTGCAGGGATCGACGCCTTGTTCGCAAGCCTCGGCCATGCCTGGCCCACGGTGCTGGCGGGCTGCCTCTTCCTCGCCCTCTGCTCCTCGGTCGCAGGCTTCCTGCTGACCCGGCTGCTGTGGCGAGTGCTGGCCGTCAGGCGGTGGCGACGCCGCATCGCGCGAGCCCGGAGCCGTGCCCCGATCATCCGGAGAGGTCACCGCTCGCTTCGCTGAGTCCGCCGCGCGTCAGCCTGAGCACCCGGTCGGTGCGTGCCGCCAGTCGCAGGTCGTGCGTGACCAGCAGGAGGCTGGTGCCGCGCTCGCGGTTCAGCTCGAGCATGAGATCGTAGACGCGACCCGCGGTCGCCTCGTCGAGGTTGCCGGTGGGTTCGTCGGCGAGCACGATGCGCGGCTCGTTGATCAAGGCGCGCGCGATCGCCGCCCGCTGACGCTCCCCGCCCGACAGTTCGCCGGGCTTGTGCCGCAGGCGCTCGCCGAGCCCGACCCGCGCGAGCAGGGCGGCGGCCCGCTCTCGCGCCTCGGTCGCGCCGCGTCCGGCGATGAGCAAGGGCATGGCCACGTTCTCGAGCGCGGTGAACTCCATCAGCAGATGATGGAACTGGTAGACGACGCCGACGGACGCGTTCCGCAGCCGGCCGCGTTCCGCCTGCCCGAGCGTGCCGAGGTCCTGCCCCGCCAGACGAACGGTACCGGCCGTCGGCGTGTCGAGGCCGCCGAGCACGTGCAGCAGCGTGCTCTTGCCGCTGCCCGACTGCCCGACGATCGCCACGCGCTCGCCCGGCGCGATGCGCAGGGAGACGTCGTCGAGCACGTCGACCGACAGATTTCCCTGTTCGTAGCGGCGACCGAGTCCGATCGCCTCGAGTACCGGCGCGGCGTCCGTCGCCGCCGCGGCAACGTCGCTCTGGGTGTCGCTCATCGTCGCGCTACTCGTAGGCCAGGGCGGCGGCCGGATCGGTGCGCGAGGCGCGCCAGGCGGGGTAGAGGGTCGCGAGCAGTGACAGGACGAGGGACATGATGCCGACCTTGATCACGTCGGGCCAGCGCAAGTCCGAGGGCATCTCGTCGATGTAGTAGACCTCCGGGTTCAGCACCGGTCCGGTAAAGCGTTCCACGAACGGCACGACCACGTCGATGTTGCTCGCGAGCGCGATTCCGCCGAGCAGGCCGGCGACGGTGCCGAGCACGCCGATCAACGTGCCCTGCACGACGAAGATGCCGAGCACGCTGGCCGGTGACGCGCCCTGCGTGCGGAGGATCGCGATGTCGCCCTGCTTGTCCTGAACGAGCATGACGAGCGTCGAGACGATGTTGAAGGCGGCGACCGCGACGATCATCGAGAGAATGATGAACATCATCGTCTTCTCCATCCTGACCGCGGCGAAGTAGTTGGCGTTCTGCCGCGTCCAGTCGCTCACGTAGTAGTCGAAGCCGAGCGACTGACCGATCTCGCGCGCGACGATCGGGGCACGGGTGGTGTCGTCGAGCTTGAGGCGCAGACCGGTGAAGCCGCCCTTGCCCAGTCGGAACAGCGCCGCCGCGTCGTCGGCATGGATGACGGCCAGGTTGCGGTCGAACTGGTACATGCCGAAGCGGAAGACGCCGCTCACGAGGAAGCGCTTCACCCGCGGCGCGAAGCCGAGCGGCGTCACGCTCGCCTCCGGCGTGATGAGCATGACCTTGTCGCCGGTCACCGCACCCAGATGGGCGGCAAGATCGGCCCCGAGCAGCACGCCGTACTCGCCAGGCACCAGGGCCTCGTCGAGCGACAGGTCGCTCTCGAGCTTGATGTCGAGCTCCGAGACTCGCCCTTCGGTCGCAGGCAGCACGCCACGGATCAGTGCGCCGCTCGAGCGCCCGCCCAGCACGAGCATCGCCTGCCCCTCGACGTACGGCGCGGCGCCGATGACCCCCGGGTTCTCCGAGGCGGTCGCGGCCACCGGTTCCCAGTCCGCGAGCGGCTCGCCCAGCGCGGTCACCGTGGCGTGCGAGGAGGCGCCGACGATGCGCTCCGTCATCTCCTGCTCGAAGCCGTTCATGACGGAGGTGACGGTGATCAGCGCGGTCACGCCGAGGAAGATCCCGACGATCGATATCAGCGAGATGAACGAGATGAAGTGGTTGCGACGCTTCGCCCGGGTATAGCGCAGCCCGACGAACAGCTCGAACGGTTGGAACATGCGACGGCTGTGCTCTCGGGAACGGAAGGCGGCGGAGCATGGCAGACAACGCGCGGCGCACGAGGTTCGCCCGGCCCGAGTGTCGCCGGGCGGAAGAATTGACGCGGCGGCCCTCGAACGCCACCGGCGACCCGGGCAAGTATAGGAAATGTGGGAGAATCGGGCGCCGCCGCAGGCACTCGCCTGCAAGCATCCCGCCACGCGCGCCCGCCCTCCTTCCCCGAAGCCCTGCATGCCCGATACCCCTCCGACGGCGACCCTGCTGAGCGACGCCGCGCGCGAGGCCGGTGGGTGGGCCCGGCTGCGCGGGGCGAGCGAATCTCTCGCGGTCGCCGAGTACGCGGCCGGTGCGGACCACCTCGTGGTGGTGGTGGTCGCGACCACGGCCGAGCTCCTGCATCTGGAGTCCGAGCTCGAATTCTTTCGCGACGACGCCTTGCCGCTGCTTACGCTGGCCGACTGGGAGACGCTGGTCTACGACCGCGTGTCGCCGCACCAGGACATCGTCTCGCAGCGAATCCGCACGCTGCATGCGCTGCCCTCGGTCGATCGCGGCATCCTGCTCCTGACCGCACCGGCGCTGATGCAGCGGCTCGCCCCCCGCAGCTTCCTGGCGCAGCACTCGCTGGTCATCGAACGCGGCACCACGCTCGACCCGGAATCGTTCCGCCCGAGACTGATCGAGGCGGGCTACCGGCTCGTCAGCCAGGTCGAGGAACACGGCGAGTTCGCGGTGCGCGGCGCGATCCTCGATCTCTTTCCGATGAGCAGCGCTCGCCCGTTCCGCATCGAGTTCTTCGACGACGAGATCGAGACCATCCGGACCTTCGATCCCGACTCCCAGCGGGGTCTGGAGAAGCGCGACCGCATCGAGCTCGTCCCCGCCCACGAGTTCCCGCTCAACGAGGAAGGCATCGCGACCTTCCGCCGGCGCTGGCGGAACACCTTCGATGCCGGCAGCCGCAACGCGCCGCTCTACCGCGACGTGAGCGAGGGTCGGGCGCCGGCGGGCATCGAGTACTACCTGCCGCTGTTCTTCGACGAGACCGCCACCCTGTTCGACTACCTCCCCGACACCGCGAGCGTGGTCGGCATCGAGGGCGCCTTCGACAGCATGGCGGAGTTCATCGCCGACACCACCGAGCGCCACGAGCAGCGCCGTCACGACGTCGAGCGACCGGTGCTCGATCCCGAGGCGCTCTACCTCTCACCCGAGCAGACGATGGAGCGGCTCGATTCGCTGACCGTGATCCGCACGCGGCGCCACGAGGTCGAGAAGGAGGGCCGGCAGGGAGGCGCATGGAGCGACGCCGGTCACGTCGTCAATCTGCCGACCGTGGCGCCGGGCCTGTACCCGATCGAGCCACGCGGCGAACGACCCATGGGTCAGTTCCGCGATTTCGTCGATCGCTACGAGGGTCGCGTGCTGGTCGTCGCCGAGTCGACCGGCCGGCGCGAGGCCCTGCTCGATCAGCTCGTGGGCAATCGCTTCACACCCGAGACCGTCGACGGCTGGCAGGCCTTTCTCCGGAGCGAGCGGCCGCTCTGCCTGACGGCCGCGCCGGTCGATCGCGGGCTGGACCTCGCGACGGCAGGCCTGGCCCTCGTTACCGAGGCGCAGCTCGGCGCGGGTCGCGTCAAGCGTCGTGAACGTCGCCGCCCGACGCGCGACTCGGACGCGATTCTCGCCAACCTCACCGATCTCGCGATCGGCGATCCCGTGGTCCACATCGATCACGGCGTCGGTCGCTACGAGGGCCTGACCAGCCTCGCCGTCGGCGACGTGGCGAACGAGTACCTGACGCTGCGCTACGCCGGCGACGACAAGCTGTACGTGCCGGTCTCCTCTCTCCATCTCATCAGTCGATACACCGGCGCGAGCCCGGACGCCGCCCCGCTCCACAAGCTCGGCAGCGAGACCTGGCAGAAGGCGCGACGAAAGGCTGCAGAGAAGGCCTACGACATCGCGGCCGAACTGCTCGAGATTCACGCGCGGCGCGCGGCGAAGAAGGGTTTCGCCTTCCCGGGCAGCTCGGGAAACTACGAGGCCTTCGCCGCCGCCTTTCCGTTCGAGGAAACCCCGGATCAACAGCGCGCGATCGACGCGGTGGTCGAGGACCTTCGCACGCCACGGCCGATGGATCGGGTGGTCTGTGGCGACGTCGGCTTCGGCAAGACCGAGGTGGCCATGCGTGCCGCCTTCGTCGCGGTCGACGCAGGCAAGCAGGTGGCGGTGCTGGTGCCGACCACCCTGCTCGCCCGCCAGCACTACCGAAACTTTCTCGATCGGTTCGCCGACTGGCCCGTGCAGATCGATTCGATCTCGCGCTTCGATTCGGCCAAGGAGCAGAAGGCGCTGCTCGGCAAGCTCGCCTCCGGCGGACTCGACATCGTCATCGGTACGCACAAGCTGCTCGGGCGGGACATTCGCTACGACAACCTCGGGCTCGTCATCATCGACGAGGAGCACCGCTTCGGGGTCCGGCACAAGGAGCACATGAAGGCGCTGCGCAGCGAGATCGACATCCTCACGCTGACCGCGACACCGATCCCGCGCACCCTCTCGATGGGGCTTGCCGGCATGCGGGACCTGTCGATCATCGCCACCCCTCCGCAGCACCGTCACGCGATCAAGACCTTCGCGGGCGAGTGGGACGAGGCGCAGATCCGCGAGGCCTGCGAGCGCGAGCTCGCGCGTGGCGGGCAGATCTACTTCCTGCACAACGAGGTGCAGACGATCGAGCGCATCGCCGAGGACCTGCGGCGCATCGTGCCGAACGCGCGTGTGCACGTCGCCCACGGGCAGATGCCCGAGAGCGAGCTCGAGCAGACCATGGCCGACTTCCATCGCCAGCGCTTCGATATCCTGGTGGCCACCACGATCATCGAGAGCGGCATCGACATCCCGTCGGCCAACACGATCCTGATCAATCGCGCCGACAAGCTCGGGCTGGCCCAGCTCCACCAGCTCCGCGGCCGTGTCGGGCGCTCGCATCACCGGGCCTACGCCTACCTGATCACGCCGCCCAGGCGATCCATGACGGCGGACGCGGTCAAGCGACTCGACGCGCTGGAGGCGCTCGAGGATCTCGGCGTCGGCTTCACCCTCGCCACCCATGACCTCGAGATCCGCGGGGCGGGCGAACTGCTCGGCGAGGGGCAGAGCGGCCAGATACAGGCCATCGGCTTCACGCTCTACACCGAGCTGCTTGACCGGGCCGTGAAGGCCTTGAAGGCGGGCAAGCTGCCCGATCACGACCGTCCGCTCGCGCAGGGCACCGAGGTCGACCTCGGCAGGCCGGCGCTGCTGCCGGAGGACTACGTGCCGGATGTTCACCAGCGGCTCATCCTGTACAAGCGCATCGCCAACGCCGCCGACGACGAGGCGTTGCGAGAGCTGAAGGTCGAGCTGATCGATCGCTTCGGGCTGCTGCCGCCGCAGGCACTCGCGCTGTTCGACACGGCCGAGGTTCGCCGGCGCGCGGAAGCGCTCGGGGTCGAGCGGCTCGAGCTGAACGCGGGTGGCGGACGGGTGCTGTTCAGCACCGAGCCCGCGATCGATCCGGGTGCCCTGATTCGCCTGATCCAGCGGGAGCCCGCGGTGTATCGCTTCGACGGCAGGCAGACGCTTCGGCTGACGAAGGCGTTCGCCGAACCCGCCGAGGCGCGGACCTTCCTCGATGCGCTCTTCGACGAACTCACGCTACCGGTCGCCGAGGTCGCCTGACATGCCTCGCCTGCACCCCCCTATCCTCACCGCTCGAACAGGGACTTCCCACATGCCGCAGCGCGCTGACCGCCGGACGACGAACCGGCCCGGACGTTCCCTCCGGGGCCGCGGTTCGGCGCGCCCGCTCGCGACGTGGGCGCTCGCCGCCGTCGCGCTGCTGGGCGCCGGCTCGGCGAACGCGATCGACTACCTCGTCGAGGTCGTGCTGTTCGAGCAGCTCGGCGCCACGCCGGAACTCGACGGCGCGCTCTGGTTCCCGAAGACCGGGCCGGCCATGGTTCTCGGTCGCGACGCGGCACGCGCGGCGAACTTCGAGGTCATCGATTCGGACCTTTCCCTGGACGACAACGCCCGACGCATCGCCGGCTCGCGGAACTACCGCCTGCTGCGGCATTTCGCCTGGCGGCAACCGGGACTCGCGGCGGCCGATGCGCAGGCGATCCGGGTCAACGTGGGCGAGGCCTTCGACCTGTACCTGCCGGACGACATCGAGCCCTACGAAGAATTCATACCCGCCAGCGCCGCGGCCCGACCGGATCGCGAACGCGCGGTACGCTCGACCACGGTCGCGGGCACGCTGAAGGTCCGTCTGGGCCGTTTCCTGCACATGGAGGCCCTGCTCGTGTTCACCGACCAGGAGGAAGGCCGCAGCTACCGCCTCGCCGAGAGCCGCAAGATGCGGAGCACCGAGCTGCATTTCATCGACAACCCGCGCTTCGGTATCCTCACCCGAATCCTGCCGATCGAGGAACCGGAAAGCTGACGCGGCTCACGACGGCGACCTGCGACGATCGGCCGGCGCGGCCGATGTTCAGGACGGGTTCAGTCCCCGCGCAACAGGATGGCGTCGTCGTGACGCCCCTGCGTGCACGTTTTCCCGAACCCGGAGTCGACCCGATGAGACAACGCTCCCGCCGCCGGCAGATCGCCGGGACATCGACCACCCCGAGGGCGATCTCGGTCGCACGCCCTGTGGCGCTGGCCGATGCGCGGCCCGATGCGAGGCCCGATGCGCGCCGCGCATCCACCCCGGGCTGCACGCTGGCCGGCACCCTGATGTGCGCCCTGGTCGCCGCGTCGACGCTGTTCCTCGCCTCCGCCGCGGGGGCCGCCGATCGGGTTCGACCGGAGCGCTTCACGGTCTACGCCGACGTCATCGACGTCCAGCCGGTCTACCGCGAAAGACGCACCTCGGTACCGAGGCGCGAGTGCTGGATCGAGGAGACCCGAACCGTGATCCGCGAGGGCGGGGTGGCGCACGGCGACCGAGCCTATCGACAGTACCGGCGGCACGACCGGCACCGGGACCCGCGCTACGGAACGCGCCACGACACTCGCCACGAGGTGCGTGGCGGCCACGGGGACAAGATCGTCGGCGGGCTGATCGGTGGCGTCGTCGGCAACCGGCTCGGGCGCGACGCGAGCCGCAGCGGCCGCGCCGGCGCCACCATCGCGGGCGCCATCGTCGGCTCCGCCATCGCGAACGAGGCGAGCGGCGCCTACGCTCGCCACCGGCGCCACGAGGTCCGCACCGAGCGACGCGTCGAGCGGCGCGTCGAGCAATGGGCGCCGCGTACCGTCTACGAGACGCGTCCGGTCGAGCGCTGCCGCACGGTCGACACGTCGCGTCAGGCGCAGCGTCTCCAGCACTACGACGTGACCTATCTCTACGAAGGGCGCGAGTTCAAGACGCGACTGCCGCGCGATCCCGGTCCGCGGCTCGAGCTGAACCTCGCGCTGACCCCGGCGCGTCGCTGAGCGTCCGCGCGGACCGCTTGCAAGGACGCCCTCGCCCGTGATGCCCACCTCGGCTCGACGTCGTCCGATCATCCGCCGCGCAGCCGCCTCCATCGCGGCGCCCCTGCTCGCCGTCGCGCTGCTCGCCTCGCCGGGCGCCGTCTCCGATGCCGCGGCCGACGCAGGCTCGCGCAGCGAGGCGATCGCCGAGGCACTGTCGAGGAGCGGCGGCGGCAAGGTGCTCGGCGTGAAGGAGACCACCGGTTCCGACGGGCGGCGCGAGTATGCGGTCAAGGTGCTGACCGACGGCCGTGTGCGTATCGTGCGCGTCCGCGGCCGCTGATGCGAGCGCTGGTCGTCGAGGACGAGCCCACGCTCAGGGCGCAGATCGTCGAGGCGCTGCGCGCGGCGGGCTACGCGATCGACGAGAGCGGCGACGGCGAGGAGGGCCTCTACCTCGCCACCAGCATGCCGATCGACGTCGCCATCGTCGATCTCGGGCTCCCGACGCTCGACGGGCTCTCGCTGATATCGGCGGTGCGGGCCGGGGCGCACGTGTATCCGATCCTCGTGCTGACCGCGCGTGACACATGGCGGGACAAGGTCGACGGTCTCGAGGCCGGTGCGGACGACTACCTCGCCAAGCCCTTTCACATGGAGGAGCTGCTGGCACGCCTCCGCGCCCTGCTGCGGCGCAGCGGCGGGTGGGGCGATTCCCGCCTCGCCTTCGGCGACGAGGCGACCGGACGGCTGGTGGTCGACACGCGAGAACAACAGGTCAGCGTCGACGGCGACGTGGTCGCGTTGACCGCCTACGAGTACCGCGTGCTCGCCTACCTCGCGCTCAACGCTGGCAGCCCGATCACCAAGGCAACCCTGCTCGATCATCTGTACGACGAGGACACCGATCGCGATCCGAACGTCCTGGAAGTGTTCGTTCGGCGTCTTCGCAAGAAGCTCGACCCGACAGGCACCCTCGAGCCGATCGAGACCCTGCGCGGCCGCGGCTACCGTCTGGCGCTCGCGCGCGCCAGCGGCTGACGGCACCGAACGTGGGATCCATCGCCAGACGTCTGCTCGTCGGCAACGCCGTCGTGCTCGCCGTGTTCGTCGTGCTGACCGGCCTTGCCGTGTCCTGGTCGGTACATCGCCAGGCGGAGACCGCCCGCTTCGAGCGCCTGCAGGGTCTGGTCTACGGCCTGCTCGGGGCGACCGAGATCACGCCCGACGCGCGGCTGGTCGTCGACGAGAGCGCCCTGCCCGAACGCCGGCTCGCGCGACCGGTCGCCGGCCTGTACGCCGAACTCGTCGGTAACGACGGCGAGCGTCTGTGGCAGTCGCGCTCCAGTATCGGCCGAACGCCGGCGGTCCAGGTGACGCCGGTGGGCGAGTGGACGTTCGATCGCCTGCCGAGAGACGGCGCGATGCCGGCGGTCGATCACCTGCAGCTGCAGAGCGTGTGGGTGCTCGAGGGTGGCGAGGAGCTTCCCTTCATCGCGCACGTCGCGGACGAGACCGGCTCGCTCGGCGCGGAACTCAGCCGCTTCGAGCGGACGCTCTGGGCCACCCTGCTCGGCGTCGCACTGCTGCTGCTCGCGGTGCAGGCGCTCGTGCTCCGTCGCGGACTCGCACCGCTCGAACGCCTCGGTGCCGACGTGCGCGCGATCGAGCGTGGCGAGCGCGATGGGCTCGACCCCGACGTACCGCGCGAGCTCGTGCCGCTCGCCGGTGGGCTGAACGCCCTGCTGGCGAGCGAGCGCGGGCGCCGCGCCCGTTACCGTCACCTCCTCGACGATCTGGCGCACACCCTGAAGACCCCGCTCACCATCCTCGGGAATCTGGAGGCACCCGACGGCGCGTGCGGAAGACAGCCCTCTCGGGCACCGGATCAGGCGTCCGGCGCATCGCGATCCGCAGAGCGGTCGGGCTCGGCCGACGAGATGGTGGAGACGGTGCACGATCAGGCCGCCCGCATGCGCGCCTCGATCGAACGCTCGCTGGAGCGCGCCACGCGGCACAGCGCCTCCGTGCTCGCACCGCCCTTGCCGCTGCGACCGGTGCTCGAGCGGCTGGCCCGCTCGCTGGGCAAGGTCGAGCCGTTCGCCGGCGTCCGCTTCGATGTTGCCGTCGATCCGTCAGTGACGGTCCGCGTCGCCGACGTCGACCTGCACGAGATTCTCGGCAACGTGCTGGAGAACGCCTGCAAGTACGGGGCGGCCCGCGTGCGGGTATGGACCGACGGCGACGACGGTTCGGTCTTCGTCGACGACGACGGTCCGGGCTTTCCCGCCGACCGGGAGCGGCTGCTGGAACGCGGCGAGCGCGCGGACACGCGGGTCGCGGGTCAGGGGCTCGGCCTGGCCGCGAGCCGCGAGCTCATGCGCGCGCACGGCGGCGAACTCGCGCTCGCCGCATCGCCCCGGGGCGGCGCACGCGTCGTCCTGCGCTTTCCCCGAGCGTCGGCCGTCAGCGCTCCGCGATGATGTAGCCGAGCCAGCAGGCGTAGTCCTCGGCTTCGTCGGTCGCCACGTACTCGTCCAGGGCTTCGTCGGTCTTCGGGTCGAACTCCTGACGATACACGGTGGCGCTGGAGAAGCCGGCCTCTTCCAGGATCTCGCGCAACTCGCGTGTGCCCCAGACCCGCCAGGTGTAGCTGAACGCCTTCTTCAGCTTCGACTTGTCGGGGAAGTGAAAGTGGATGTGACATTTCAGCTCGTTGGTGATCGCGTTGAACGCGGCCTGCTCCCAGACGTAACGGAAGCCGTCGAGCTTGCGCTTCTCCTTCTGCGTCTGATAGCACTCCGAGCCGCCGAACACGTCGAGGAACAGAAGGCCATCGTCCGCCAGCATGGTGCGGGCATGGCGGAAGTAGGCGAGCATCGTTGCCCGTTCCTGAAAGAACCAGTAGCTGAAGTTGTAGGCTTGCAGCACGTCCACGCGAGGCGTCTTCGTGTCGCGCACGTCACCCTCGACGATCTCCAGACGCTTCCGCTCGGCCTTGCCGAGACGCGAGACGTTGTGCCTGCGGCCCCAGTCCAGCACTTCCGGGTCGATGTCGAGCGCCCACGCGCGGTTGCCGGGCCGACGTCGGACGAACTCGACCGATGACAGGGCCGTGCCGCAGAAGTCCTCGCGCATGGTCTCGGGCTTGCGCCCGCGCAGCGACTCGAAGGTGTCGTCGATGAAGTCGAGCTCGAACTCGGGGTTCTGCACCGAGTCCTGATAGAGACGATGACGATCGGCCGTCTCGGCCATCGTGGGTTCGGGCTTGCGCTTCTTGGCGGTGGCCATAGGGGTCGCTCGGGAATCGGAGGGGAAAAGGGGACGTCACTGCTTGATGCCGACACCCCGATTCAGCAGCAGCATCGCGACGCTGCCGAGCGCCGCGATGAACAGCAGGATCACCACGAAACTGTGCCAGAGGGGAATATCGCTGGTCCCGAGTATGCCGTAGCGGAAACCGTTGACCATGTAGAGCACGGGATTGAACAGGGAGACCGTCTGCCAGAATTCGGGGAGCATCCGGATCGAGTAGAAGACGCCGCCCAGATAGACCAGCGGCGTCAGCACGAAGTTGGGCACGATGGAGATGTCGTCGAAGGACTTGGCGAACACTGCATTGATCAGGCCGCCCAGCGCGAACATGACCGAGGTGAGCACCGCCACCGCGATCGTGATCAGCGGGTGCATGGGCCGGATGTCGCTGAAGAACAGCGCGACGCCGGAGACCAGCAGGCCGACCGCCATGCCGCGCGCGACCCCACCGGACACGAACCCCGCGAGGATGGTGAGGTTGGAGATCGGAGACACCAGCATCTCCTCGATAACCTTCTGGAACTTCGAGCCGAAGAAGGAGGAGACGACGTTCGAGTACGAGTTGATGATGATCGCCATCATGATGATGCCGGGAACGATGTAGTCCATGTAGTCGAAGCCGTCCATGTCGCTGATGCGCGAGCCGATCAGCCCACCGAAGATCAGCATGTACAGCACGGCGTTGACCGCCGGCGGCACGATCGTCTGCACCCAGATGCGGGCGAAGCGGCGAATCTCCTTCCTCAGGATCGTCTGGTAGGCCACGCGGTTGACGGCAACGGCATCGAACTCGACGTCGGCGCCATCGGTCTCGTGCGCTTCGATGACGCCAGCCGGCGCCGCCGCGGTTCGCGCGGCGCGCGACTTGGCCGAATCGCTCATGTGCCCGTCTCCTGCTCGTCCTCGTCGCGCCCCTCGACCAGCCGCAGGAAGAATTCCTCCAGCCGGTTGGACTTGTTCCTGAGACTCGTCACTTCGATGCCGCTCGGTCCCAGTCGCTCGAAGAGGCCGTTGATGCCCGTCCCTTGCGGCACGTCGACCTCGAGCCGGCCGTCGGGTCGTTGCCGGAGCACGAACGGCGAGACGTCCGGCAGCGTTTCCGGGGCCTCGTCACGGAGGTCCAGCACGAAGGTCTCGAGCATGGAATGACTCAGGAGTTCGGCGACCGTGCCGCGTTCGACGATTCGACCCCGGTCGATGATCGCCACGTTGCGACAGAGCGCCTCCGCCTCCTCCAGGTAGTGGGTCGTGAGGATGATGGTCGTGCCCTGCTCCTCGTTCAGTTCGGTCAGGAACTTCCACATCGAGCGGCGTATCTCGATATCGACGCCGGCCGTCGGCTCGTCGAGTATCAGAAGCTTCGGCTCGTGCACCAGCGCCCGGGCGATCATCAGCCGGCGCTTCATGCCGCCGGACAGCTCGCGCCCCGACCCCTTTCGCTTGTCCCAGAGATCGAGCTTGCGCAGGTAGCGTTCGGCACGCTCGAGAGCGACGCGCCTCGACAAGCCGTTGTACCCCGCCACGTTCGACACGGTATCCAGGATCGGCTCGAAGACGTTGAAGTTGAACTCCTGCGGCACCAGACCGATGGCGGCCTTGGCCGCCTCCCGTTCGGTATCGACGTCGTGCTCGAACACCCGCACCGTTCCCGAGCTCTTGTTCACCAGCGAGCTGATGATGCCGATGGCTGTCGACTTTCCCGCCCCGTTCGGTCCGAGCAAGGCGAAGAAGTCTCCCGCAGGCACCTCGAGGTCGATGCCCTTCAAGGCCTGGAAACCGTTTCCGTAGGTCTTGACGAGGTTCTCGATCGTCAGCGCATTCATGCAGGAGGGGGTCGGTGGCGAGCGGCCAGCGCGGCCCGGCGCGGAGTCTAGCAGCTGGACTCCGGCGCCCGTTCGACCCTTGCAGCATGCGCCTCGGCCCGCAGGCGACGCGCATCGGGCGCGACGGCCGGCGAGAGGCGCACGACGCCGTCAGCGAGCGGCGAGCGCCGTCGCGGCGACGTAGCGTCGGGCATGCGCCAGGACGAGCTTCACGTAGTGGCGCGTCTCGGTGAAGGGCGGCACTCCGCCGTAGCGAGTGACGTTCCCGGGCCCCGCGTTGTAGGCCGCCAGCGCGAGCGTCCTGTCGCCGTCGTAACGCGCGAGCAGCATCGACAGGTAACGGATGCCACCGTTCAGGTTCGCGTCCGGCTTGCGTGGGTCTCCTGTCTGGAGCCACTTCGCCGTCCGCGGCATGAGCTGCATCAGTCCGAGCGCACCGACCGGCGAACTCGCGTTCGGGTCGAAGCAGGATTCGGCGGTGATCACCGCCTTGACCAGCGCGGCACTCACGTCGTGCCGCATCGAGAGTGCCAGGATGCGCTCCTCGTAGCGACTGGCGCGCCGCGCGACGGCCGCAGGCGAGAGTCCCATGCAGCGGAGGTGAGGAATGGGCAATCGACCCGCGGGGGCATCGGCCGCCTCGCGCCAGGCCACGAGTGGCCGGTAGACCCGCTTGCCACCGCGGGTGGTGACGGCCGGAAAGCCGATGCCGTGCAGACGCCGACCGTGCACCGGACTCTTCGCCGGCGCACCGGCGCGCCAGCGCCGCCCGTCGACGAGCCCGTGTACGGCACGCCAGGCGAACTCGCCCCCGCCAACCCGGTAGGCGCGGGGTGGCTGCGCCCGCGACACCAGCGCCGCGACCCCCGCCGGCGCATCGAGCGCGTCTTCGGTCGCGGCGTCGTTCTCGTCAGCCGGGCTCGTCCCGCGCGCCTGTCTCGGCACAGGGCGCTCGTCCGGGTGTGCGCGACCCACGGCCGGCGAGAGCGTCGGCCGTTCCGTCGCCGCCGGCGGGGTGGCGAGAGGCGGCAGTGCCAGATCGCAGGTCAGCACGATGGCCACGCCCGCGAGCCATCGTCGCACCGACTCGATCGCGCGGTTTCTGCCTGTCGATCCGGACACCCTGCTCCGTCGTGAGCTGTCGCCCGTCGCGACGTGGACGGACCTGTTCGTCTATCGACGGACCGGCCGACCCTTGCAGGGGAACACGATGACGATCTTCCGTTGCGCGCACCCCATCACGTCGCGCCGGGGTCGACCACCGGGCGAGACTTCTGCCAGAGCACCTCGCTGCCGCCGTCCGCACGCGACAGAACACGCGCCAGCACGAACAGGAGATCGGACAGGCGGTTGAGGTAGCGCATGCTGAACGGCGGCACCTCGCTTTCCTCGTGCATCAGCGCGACGACCAGCCGCTCGGCGCGTCGGCAGACGGTACGCGCCAGATGGCAGGTGGCGGCCGCCCGGCTCCCGCCGGGAAGGATGAAGTCCTTCAAGGCCGGCAGATCGTCGTTGAAATGATCGAGCGTGCGCTCGAGCCACTCTATGTGGCTCGCCTCGATCGCCTGATGACCCGGGATGCAGAGCTCCCCCCCCAGATCGAAGAGGTGATGCTGAACCTCGTCGAGTACCGACCGCACGCCATCGGGCAGCGTCTCGGCAAGCAGCATGCCGAGCACGGAATTCAGCTCGTCCGTCGTGCCGTAGGCCGTGACGCGCGAGCCGTCCTTCGACACCCGCGCGCCGTCGCCGAGACCGGTGGTGCCGTCGTCACCCGTGCGGGTGTAGATCTTCGAGAGTCGGTTGCCCATGAATTACGTGTTCGCAGGTAGAGGAAGTCGAGATGCCGGCGCATGCCGGCTCAGGCGGACTGTACGTCGACGACGAAGCGTCCGGTCACCTCCCCGGCAAGAATCGCCGCGAACCCCGCCGGCAACACGCCCGGGGTCGCCTCGGGCGACGCGTGCATGCCGAGCGCGGTCTGCCGCGGCCCGAAACCTCTCGGAGGCCTCCAGCGGAGGCAGGCACGCACGGCGCCCTTTCGTATACTGGTGGACCGTCCGGCCGGCAGCGTCCGGACGCCCCTGCGCCGTCCCCGATCGCCACCGAGCCGCCACCGGCACACCCGCAGGCTGCCGCAGCCTGCAACCGGCTGCCGTTGGCTGCCACCGAAGTTGCGCTCCATAGCTGCCCGCGAAGCGGCCCGCAAAGCGTCTCTCCTGCGGTCCCCGACCCACCCACTGGCCGAGTCCAACCCGATGACCGACGAGACGATCTTCAGCAAGATCATCCGGGGCGAGATCCCCTCCGACACGCTCTACCAGGATGACCTGGTCACCGCCTTCCGCGACATCGATCCGCGCCGACCGACGCATGTGCTGATCGTCCCCAACCGGGTCATCCCCACCGTCGACGACGTGACCGAGGCGGACGAGGCGACGCTCGGGCGCCTGTTCACGGTCGCCCGACGAATCGCCCGCGAACAGGGCATCGCCGACGACGGATATCGCCTCATCGTCAACTGCGGGGACCACGGGCGCCAGGAAGTGCCGCACCTGCACATGCACCTGCTCGGCGGCGCCGATGTGGGCCCGATGCTCTCGCGCGCCACATGAGTGACGCGAGCGACGCGAGCGATGAAGTCGACGTGCGCGACACCGACCGCACGATCGGTCGCTACATCACGACCGAGGACCTCCAGGAGGCGATCGAGGCGGCGCTGATCCTCGAGCGCCCGCTGCTGGTGAAGGGCGAGCCCGGCACCGGCAAGACCGAACTCGCCTTCGACGTCGCGCGGCGTCTCGGCATGCCGCTCTTTCGCTGGCACGTGAAGTCCACGACCCGCGCCCAGCACGGGCTCTACGAGTACGACGCGGTCTCGCGACTGCGCGACTCGCAGCTGGGCGAAGCCAAGGTGGCCGATATCGGCAACTACATCCTGCCCGGCGTGCTGTGGGAGGCGTTCGAGAGCGAGGAACGCGCGGTGGTGCTGATCGACGAGATCGACAAGGCGGACATCGAGTTCCCGAACGATCTGTTGCAGGAACTCGATCGGATGAGCTTCGACGTGCACGAGACACGCGAGACGGTGAACGCGCGGCATCGCCCGCTCGTCATCATCACCAGCAACGACGAGAAGGAACTGCCCGACGCGTTCCTGAGACGGTGCTTCTTCCACTACATCGACTTCCCGGACCGTGCGACGATGGAGCGTATCGTCGCGACCCATCACCCGCGGGTGAAGCCCGAGCTCCTGTCCTCGGCGCTGGAGGTCTTCTTCGACCTGCGCGAGGTGCCGGGCTTGAAGAAGAAGCCCTCGACATCGGAGCTTCTCGACTGGCTCAAGCTGCTGATCTCGGACGACCTGCCGGCCGAGGCGCTCGGCGCCGGGGATCTCCGCACGGTACTGCCACGGATGCACGGCGCGCTGCTGAAGAACGAGCAGGACGTGCACCTGTTCGAACGCCTGATCTTCCTGCATCGCCGTCAGGACAAGGACGGGCGGCGACGGTGACGGGCGGCGATCGCTGAATGCTGCTCGATCTGCAGGAGCGGCTTCGGGCCGGTGGCATCCGCGTCTCGACGACCGAGTGGCTGACCTTGATCGAGGGTCTGAGCCGTGATCTCGGTACCCTCGACGTCACGCGCTTCCACCGATTCGCACGGCTGTGCCTGGTCAAGGACGAGACCCGCTACGATCGCTTCGACCAGTTGTTCGGAGACTGGTGGGCCGGGCGCGAGAGCGCCTTCGACACCCTGGCCGACGCGCTCGGCGCGACCATCCCGGACGACTGGCTGGCGCTCACGGACCGGGACGCCCTGACCGAGGCGCAGAAGCGACAGGTGGAAGCCCTGGGGGGCTGGGACGAGCTGATGGAGACGCTGCGGCAGCGGCTCGAGGAGCAGACCGAGGCGCATCACGGCGGCTCGAAGTGGATCGGCACCGGTGGCACCTCGCCGTTCGGGCACGGCGGCTACCACCCCGAGGGCGTCCGCATCGGCGATGGACCGGGACGACAGGGCCGTGCCACCAAGGTCTGGGAGCGACGGGTCTATCGCGATCTCGACGATGGCCGGGAACTCGGAACCCGGACGTTTCGCATGGCGCTCCGAAAGCTGCGTCGCCTCGCCCGTGACGGCCGTCCCGATTCTCTGGACCTGGACGACACGATCCGCTCCACGGCACGACGTGCGGGTCTGCTCGACATTCGCATGAAGAGCGAACGGCGCAACGCGATCAAGCTCCTGTTGCTGCTCGATGTCGGTGGGTCGATGGACCTTCATGCAGCCCTGTCGGAAACGCTGTTCTCGGCGGCGCGCTCCGAGTTCCGGAGCCTCGACGTGCTGTACTTCCACAACTGTCCCTACGAGTCCCTGTGGCGCGACAACGCGCGACGGCAGGGCTCGAGCGTCTCCACCACCGAGCTCGTGCGAACCCTCGGGCGCGAGCACCGTCTGGTGATCGTCGGTGACGCGACGATGAGCCCGTACGAGATCGCAGTGCCCGGTGGCAGTGTGGAACACTGGAACGAGGAGGCCGGTGGCGTCTGGCTGCAACGGCTGCTGAACGCCTTCCCTCACGCTGTCTGGCTCAATCCCGAACCGAAGGAATGGTGGTCGCGCACGGCCTCGGTGCGCATGGTCCGGGAGATCCTCCAGGGGCGGATGCACGGCTTGTCGGTCGGCGGCATCGGCGAGGCGGTCGAGACCCTGAAACGACCGATCCATCGACACTCCACCGGCCCGTAACTTGCGAGCTCATCGGCGGCGGCGCCGACAGCGCCTCGGACAACTCGCACAGACGGCTAGAGCCGAATACCTTGCTCCCGCCGAAGCCACGGGCGCCGCCACTCTCCCTTCGCCGCGCCGAGTCGACCGTGTCCTCACGCTTCACGCCCCGGGCAAGCCGCGCCGCCGGCCTCGCGCTCGCCTGGGTCGCCGTCCTCGGATTGCCCGCCTGCGACGCCGCGCGATCGAGCGCGCCGCCACCCGACGCTCGCGCACCGGGCGTAGCGCTGCCCCCCTCGCCGCAGGGCGCGCTCCCCGATGCGCCGTTCGCCGACCTCTCGAGCGACACGCTGACGGCACCGCCGTCGCTCGACCTCCAGGTCGAGCCGGTCCCCGGTGCCCTGCACCTGCGCTGGGAGACGCCACCGCCCGACACGACCTCGTTGCGCCTGTTCGAACACGATGCCGCGACCGCCGTCGAGGTCGAGATCGATCTCGCGCCGGTACCGACGACCGGGCCACGGCCGCCATCGAGCGGGGTCACGTTGTTCCGGGCGACGCATCGGCACCCCTGGACCGAACGATCCTGGCGACTCGAGCGGTGCGACGCCGACGACTGCCTCGCCTCCCGGCGCACCCGCCCGGACGGTGGCGTGCTGGACACCGTTCATACCTTGACGCCGCCGGTGGCGGTCGTCGGCGAACGTTTCGGCACGAGCGTCGCGTCGAACGCGAACGGCACCGTCCAGGCGATCGCCGCCCCGGTCGAGGGTCGCCTGTCGGTGATCCTGAGCGGTGGCGACACCCCGGCTTTCGGAACACCATTGGCCCGCCTGCACGACATGCCTTCCACGAGTCGGGCACTCGCCGTCGCCGCCTCCGCAAGCGGAGACACCCTTGCGGTATTGAGTGGAGACGTCGCGACGGGGGCCGACGCCGAGGCGATCGTGTTCGAACGACTCGGCGAGAACTGGATCGAGACGGCGCGCTTCGGCGCCTTTGCCTCACCGACGTCCATCGGCGACGGTAAAGCACGGCCACATATCGCCTTGGCCGCCGACGGCTCGCGACTGCTCGTCACCTGCACCGGCGCGCCGGACTGTCCGGTCGCCCTGCACGCCTCGGACGCGACGGGCTGGCACCCCTCGGTCGCGCTGCCGCCGATCGACGACGGTTCGACGGTGATGGCCGTGACCGCGTCCCGCTCGCTCGCGCGCGTGGCGACGCTGCGCGCGGTCGACGGTGCAGCCCCCGCACTTCGCGTGTACGAGGCGGCGCGTGACTGGCGCTCGCCGGCGCCGCTCGCCCTGCCCTTTCTCGCAGCCGACGCGCCGCTGGTCGCGGCACTCGACGAGCGGGGATCGGGCCTGGTCGTCGGCGGACTGGAAGCTTCGCGCTCACCCTCCCCGGCCGCCGTGCTCTGGCGCTACCGACTCGGCGTCGACGATGCCGGGATCGCGCTGCAGCTGGAGGACTCGGTGAGACTGTTCGCACCGGCCGGGCGTGCCGCCTCGCTCACGCTGGCGGCCGACGGCGCCCTCGACACGGTCGCCTTCGCCCGGCATGCCGCGGACGGCGGATCCGCGCTCACCACCTTCGTGACCACCGCCGGCCGCTGGCGTCCGGCCCTCACGTTGCCGGCAGACGCCGCGACGCTGGCCAGGCAGACCTTCGGCCAGGCACTCGCGGTGGATGCGGCAGGCGACACGCTGACGGTCGGCTCGCCACGACTGCCGGACCTGACGGCCGCACCGGGCACCGTCCAGGCGGCGGGTCGTGTCTGGATGATGCGCGCGACGATCAGTCCCTGACCGAGGCGGGCGCCGAGGTTGCCGGGTAGACCGTCAGCATGCGGCGGAGGTCGAGCAGCAAGGCCTGGTCCTTGCCGCGCGCGTCGACGATGTCGAGCCCCTGCAGCGCATGTTCGAGTATGCGCGCCGGGCCACGGGCGTCGTGGGCCACGACCCGCACCAGGCAACCCGTACTCGCGAGCGTCGGCCCGCCATCGGCAACCAGCAGCTCGTTGCAGAGCTGCATCAGCCGCCGGGTCAGCAGAAAGGACTGCGGCTCGTCCACATGACGGATGAGCATCGCGTGCCGATGCGCACCGAGCGCCGCGACGTGATGCTCGCGACGGTACAGCTTGCGGATGCCGGAGGCGACCTGAGCGCCGTGCTCATGGCTCGACTCGATCGGCAGGAAACGCCCGTCGCCGCCGCGCTCGAACAAGCCGAGAACGAGCAGACTGACCGGCTCGGCCCGCGTGTCGGCCGCGTCGACGTACCGTGACAGACGATCGACGAAGGGACCCGCGGACGCCGGTAGTCCGAATCGTTCGACGATCGACGGCGCTGGCCGACGCGTCGCTCCGCCGACGCCGACGGGCGCGGCGCTCACCGCTCGCAATATGGGCGGCGAGGATGGACGGCCGGCGTCGCTCGACGGGTCGCTCGACGGGCCAGGCAAGGCTTCCCCTCGCGTCATGCGCTCGAAACGGATCAGCGTCCCGCCCGCTCCGGGCAGTTCGCGTCGCGTCACGCTGACGGCGAACGTACCGCCGGTCGCGTCTCGCCAGTTCATCGGATGGGGCGAATCGTCGGTCGGCAGGGCGGAGACCCCCAGCAGTTCACACACCGGCCGTCCCAGGGCGGTCGCGACCGACACCAGGCCGAGTTCGGACAGGGCCGCGCCCGTGGCATGTTGCAGCCGCTCGCGCTCGTCGACGATCAGCGCCGCCCCGGTCAGCGTCTCGATCGCGCGCGACAGGGCGAGTGTCTGGCTCGCGAGCTGGCGTCGTTGTCGCACGAGCCGCGCGATCGCCTCGATGCGCGTCAGCAGGAGTTCGCTCGATTCGTGCTTGAACATGCACTCGACCGCGCCTGCCCGCAGACCACGCTTGATCACGTGATCGGCGTAGGTTCCCGTCAGGATCGTGCAGACGACGTCGCCGCATCGGGGGTCGGTGACCAGGTCGCGGCAGAGCGCGTCCCCGGTCGTCTCCTCGAGGTAGAAGTCGAGCACGGCCAGATCGAAGCGCGTGGACCGCGCCGCCGCCAGCGCCTCGTTTGCCGTCGCCGCCAGGCCTACCCGATAGCCCTGGCCGTCGAACAGGTCACGGAGCGCATAGCGGATGGCGAGCGAATCGTCGACGATCAGAATGTGGAAGTCGGCGTTGTCCTGTCTCGTCACGCGGAGCGCGCCGGCCCGCTCCGCGCCGTCGTCCAGCAATCGCTCGAGCAACGCGTCGATGCCCAGGTAGTCCCTCCAGGCCAGCACGGCGGTCCGGTCTCTCCCGGCCACCCAGGCGCGCGTCTCGGCACGCATGTCGGTCGACATGACGACGACCGGCAGGTCGGCCAGCTCGACGGAGCCCAGTCGCTCCGCGAAGGCCGCGGCATCGGCGTCGGCGAGTGACGGCCAGCCGTGGATGACGCCTGCGATGTCGGTCTCGAAGGCTCGGAACTGGCGGTCCAGCACGCCGGAAGCCTCGCGATAGGACCCGGTCGAGACGATCTCGTGGCCGAGCGCGCGCGCGTGCTTCTCGAGCACGTGGCGCATCGTGTCGGAGGGTTCCACCAGCAGCAGTCGGCGAGTCATGACCGGGTCATCGGTGCAGTGCAGGTTCTGGACGTGATCGAGCGGGCCCGCGCGTGACGATGGCACGACGGAATGACGGGCAGGCGACGACCGTCGGACGGTCCCTGCAAGATGCGCACTAGGGTACCGAGGTTAGCGCCGACGGTCGCTGCCCGCGTGACAGTCGTCACGCCAAGTCGCCTATCATGCCGGGATGCCGGCCAGCGAACACTCCGCGAGCGCACTGCCCCACATCGATCCGGAGCGCCGCCGCTTCCGCCAGGATCCCCGCGAGCGCGCCTTCTTCGATGACCCCTGGCGTCTCTATGCGCACCTGCACCGAATCGGCGGACCGGTGTACTGGGAGGACTACGACCGCTGGTGCCTGATGGAGTACGCCGCCGTCGACGGCGTGCTTCGGGACCGTCGCTTCCGCCGGGTGCCCCCCCCGGGCCATGAGCAAGCGCCGTATCCGCCGCACCTTGCCGACTTCGCGGCCAGCGAGGCGCATTCGCTGCTCGCCCTCGAGCCCCCCGACCACACCCGACTCCGGAAGCTCGTGAACCGTGCCTTCGTCTCGCGTCAGGTAAACCGGATGGCGCCTGGCATCCGGGCGCTGGCCGATGCCTGCCTCGACCGGGTCGAGCGCGACGGTGGCGCCGAACTCATCGAGGCCTGGGCGACGCCGATTCCGGTCACGGTCATCGCCCGGCTGATCGGCGTCCCGGAAGAGGAATCCGACGACCTGCTCGCTTGGTCGCACGCCATGGTCCGCGTCTACACGATGACCCAGACCCGCGAGGAGGAAGTCGCGGCCAACGCTGCGGCCCGCGCGTTCACCGACCGCCTCGTCGCGCTGATCGGCGAGAAGCGGCGGCGTCCGGGCGACGACCTGATCTCGCATCTGCTCGCGCTGAAGCCTCTCGAGACGCCACTCGCCGACGAGGAAATCGTCTCGGTCGCGATCCTCCTCCTGAACGCGGGTCACGAGGCGACGGTGCATCAGCTCGGCAATGCGGTCCGCAGCCTGCTGTCGCGTCCGTCCGGCGCGCCCCCGCCCGGCGCCTTGTTCGCCACGCGGGAACGCAGCGACGGGACGGTCGCCGAAGTGCTTCGACATGACGCGCCGCTGCACCTCTTCATCCGCTATGCGCAGGAGGACGTTCCGCTCGGACACGGCGTCACCCTCGCACGTGGCGACTCGGTGGCCTTGCTGCTCGGTGCGGCGAACCGCGACCCGCGACGCTTCGCCCGGCCGGACACCTTCGACGCCGGGCGCGAGGATGCCGGCCACGTCACCCTCGGCGGCGGCATCCACTACTGCGTGGGCGCGCAGCTGGCGAAACTCGAGATCGGCATCGCCCTCGGCGCCCTGTTCGAGCGCCTGCCGACGCTGTCCCTCGACGGCGAACCGCGCTGCCGTGACAGCTACCACTTCCACGGCCTCGAGGCGCTCGACGTCCGCTGCTGAGCCGGCCGCAGCCGCCGTGGCGGGTTGGTGGCGGCGGTTGGCGCTCAGCCGGGCAGCAGACCCTCGAACGGCTGAACGCCGACGCGATCACCGGGCGCGACGCCGTCGACGTCCGTGTCGATGACGATCAGGCAGTTCGCGGCGCTCATCGAGCTGAGGCGCCCCGCGCCCTGCTTGCCGGTGGAGGCGACGACCAGTTCGCCTTCCTCGACGCGCATGACGCCGCGCTGGTACTCCACGCGACCGGGCGATTTCCGGAGCGTCGACAGGGAACGGGCCGGCAGCACGAGCGGCTCCCGGTCGGGGCGACCCGACAGCCGCCGGATCGCCGGCTGCACGAACTGCAGGAAGGTGACCATCACCGCCACGGGATTGCCGGGCAGGCCGAAGAAGGCGGCGCTCGGCGCGGCGTCGTCATCCTTGCCGATGAAGCCGAAGGCGAGCGGCCGTCCCGGGCGCATGGCGATCTTCCAGAACGCCACGTCGCCGACCTCGTGAAAGGCGCGCGTGACGAAGTCCGCATCGCCGGCCGATATGCCGCCCGACGTGATAACCAGATCCGCTCGCCGCGCGCCCTCCCGCAATGCCTGCCGCGTCGCCGCGGGCTCGTCGGGCACGATGCCGAGATCGATCGTCTCGACCCCGAGCCCCGCGAGCAAGGCCGCGAGCGTGTAGCGGTTGCTGTCGTAGAGACAGCCGTCGGGCGGCGGTGCTCCGTCGGTGTCCGTCGCCAGCGACCTCAGTTCGTCGCCGGTGGTGAAGCAGGCCACGCGGACGCGCCTGAGCACCGTCACACGCCCGATGCCGAGGGAGGCGAGCACACCGAGTTCGGCCGCCCCCAGACGATGACCGGCGGTGAAGACCCGTTGCCCGGCGGCGACGTCCTCGCCCGCGGCACGCACGTTGCGACCGGGCGTGACGTCCGCATCGATGCGTACCGAGGCCTCGTCGGCGGCGACGTGCTCCTGAATGACGACGGTATCGGCGCCGTCCGGCATGACGCCACCGGTGAAGATCCGTACCGCCTGCCCGGCCGCGAGCCGCCCGGCGAACGGTCGACCGGCCCAGGCCGTGCCGACGAGCGCGAGCGTCGCCTCGCCGGTAGCCGGGATGCTCACCCTGTCGATGGCGTAGCCGTCCATCGCCGAGTTCGCGCGCGCCGGCACATCGAAGGGTGCGTTCACGTCTTCCGCCAACACGCGAGCGGCGGCATCGGCGAGGGCGAGGGTCTCGCGCTCCGCGAGCGGCACGAGCCTCGCGGCGATGCGGCGACGCGCCTCGATCACGGGCAGCAGGGCGGGCTCGACGACATCCTCGCAGGACGGCTCGCGCTCGATCGACGACGGACGCTCCTCGCTCACGATGCCTCCTCCGGCGCGCTTGCCGGGAGGCTGGTCGCCTCATTCAGCGCAGCCTCCGCGGCCAGGCGCTCCGCTTCGGTGTTGATGTTGCGGAACGAATCGACCAGATCAGCGCACGGCACCGCTTGCATCGCCTCGCCGGCGTACCATCGGTCGATCTTCCGCTCGCCCGCGGCGAGAAAGGCCTCCAGCGACGCGAGCAGACGTCGTTCGACGACGCAGAACACCGGCTGCAGACGGTCACCGTCGTGCGCGACGGCGATGTCCACCGCCGGCACGGCACAGGCAGCGGCCAGGCGCGCGACAAGCGCCGAGGCGACGAACGGCGAGTCGCAGGGACAGAGGAACACGCGGTCGGTGTCGAGGGCGTCCATGCCGGCAGCCAGGCCGGCAAGCGGACCGAGATGCCCCTCGTGCCGATCGGCGATGACGGTGCCCCCGTGCCCGGCAGCGATGCGCGCGTAGGCCTCCGCGTTGCGGTTCGCGTTGACGACGAGCGCATCGACTTCCGGGCGCACGGCCGCGAGCACGTGTTCGATCATGGCGCGATCACCGAGCGGCACCAGCCCCTTGTCGACACCGCCCATGCGCCGCGCAAGCCCGCCCGCCAGCAGCACCGCGCCGAGCGTGTCGGCGTTGCCTGGCGGGCCGGACGGCGACGGGTCGCTCAAGCGTCGACCCGGCCCTTGACCCGGCCTTCGACCCGGTCTTCGACCCCTGCGTCAGCGCCGGACGCGGTACCGAGCAGGACGCCTGGTCCGGTGGCGACCCGAGCCTCGCCCGAATCCTCCGCGGCGGCCCGCGGTGGCAGCTGCGCGAAATAGTCGACGAGGAAGTCCTCGAAGCTGCCCTCGCTGTCCGCCTCGAGTCGCGCCCGGGCTTCGAGGGAGCCCGCGACGCCCGACGCCAACAGCGTCTCGAGGTCGGCATCCGCTTCGGCGGCGAGGATGGCCGCGTGCTGCTCGCGAGAGCGGTCCATCGTGTACTCGAAGTAGGAACCGCTATCGCGGATGCCCGCGAGAACTCGTGCGGAAGGGGTCAGGCTTGCGTCATCGAGTTTCGCGAGCTGGGCCGCGAGCGCGGGACCGTAGACCGCCTCCTCGCCCGGCCCCGCCCGAGCGTCCAGCGCGGCGGCGAGTGGCTCGAGACGCTCGACGACCTGGCGTCCCCAGTCCATGAGCGCGACCGGGCCGTCCGGTCCGCGCAGCTCGAGGTTCGGCTCACGGCCCCGGTGAGCGACGGTCCGCAGGTTGTGCGTCGCGTCGGCGACGCCCCCCGCGTCGAGCGGCTCGATGTCGCCTAGCCAGGCGAAGAGCATCAGCAGTTCCAGCATCGCGCACTGCGCCTCGTCGAGGCCGTGCGGGTGTTCGATGGAGATGTCCACCGAGCGGAGCTCGAGGTAGCGGATACCGCGGCGCTCGAGCGCGAGGATCGGCATCTCCCCGCGCTCCGGAATCTGTTTCGGCCGCACCGTGGAGTAGAACTCGTTCTCGATCTGCAGTCGGCAGGCGTTCAGCTGCCGGTACTGCCCGTCCGCGTCGCGCACCCCTTCTGCCGCATACGGAGGGTGGGTGGTGGTGACGTGCCCGACGATGTCCGCGACATAGGCGTCGAAGCGCGTGTGCCGCACCGACAGATCGATGGGCTGGTCGTCGCGATAGCGATAGCCGATGTTCCCCATGCGCAGCGACGTGCCGTGCGGCGCGAACCGTGTCGTGCCGTTCAGCGTCTCGAGTTCGGGTGCCTCGCCCGGCTCGAGAAAGCTCTGGCAGATGGCCGGCGAGGCCCCGAACAGGTACGGGACGAGCCAGCCGACGCGGGAAAGGTTCTGCATCATCGAGAAGTTGCCGGCGGTCCGCGTCCGCGCCGCCTCGTCATCGATCGCCACGTCGGCGATGACGGCCTCCGCGCGCTCGCCGTTGACGTCGCGCCACGCCTCCCAGGCCTCGTCCGGCAGGGAGAAGTTGAAGTGGATGCCCGCTATCGCCTGCATGCGGCGCCCGTAGCGAGCACCGAGACCGCGGCGGTAGACATGCTTCATGCGACCCTGATGGGAGGAGCCGTACTCGCCGATGCGGATCGCCTCGCTGCCGTGCAGGATGCACGGCATGCTCGTGTTCCACAGGTGCTCGCCCTCGGGCAGGCGCGGCAGGATGTAGCGATGGATGGCGGCGAGGTGCCGGAGTGCCTCGCGCGACGACGCGCAGGGCGGTGTTACCATCTCGAGAAGCGCTTCGGAGAAGTCGGTCGTGATTGCCGGATTGGTCAGCGCGGCGCCGAGAATCGGCGGATGATCGTGGCGCGACATCGCCCCGTTCGGTCGGACCCGCAACGATTCCTTCTCGAGCCCGACACGCCGTCCGGCGAACAGTCCCGCCCCCGACATCGCGCTCGATCGATCACCGTCGCTCGTGCGAAGCAGCTTGGCAAGGCGCCGTTCAACCTCGGAGTACACGTCGCATGTCACACCCGCTGGAGAGGCCCGCGAGTGTAACCGAAGGATCGCTGCACGCCCGTCGCAACGGCCGCGGTCCCTGCCTCGTGGTGCTGCACGGCCTGTTCGGTGACGGTGACAACTTCCATTCCGTGTCGCTGCATCTCGGGCGTCACCTCGAGGTCGTGCGAGTCGACCTCCCCGGCCACGGCCGCTCGCCGACCCTCCCCCGCCTCGGCATCGAGGACATGGCGGCGCACGTGCGCGACTGGCTGGCCGCCGAAGGCATCGAGCGCTGCCACCTGCTCGGCCACTCGCTCGGCGGCAAGGTCGCGATGGCGCTGGCCGGCACCGAGGACGGGCCCGACCTGTCGAGCCTCGTCGTGGTCGACATCGCGCCGCGGCACTACCCGCCGCACCATGCGCCGATCATCGCCGCGATGCAGGCCATCGATCTCGACACGCTGGACGAGCGTCGCGAGGCGGACCGACGTCTGCGCGACGGTGTCCCGGACGCGGGCGTGCGCGCCTTCCTGTTGAAGAGTCTCGCGCGGGGCACCGACGGTCGCTTCGCCTGGAAATTCGATCTAGACGGCATCGCTCGTGACTACCCGCTGCTGTGCGAGGCGCCGCGCGTCGCGCGCACCATCGAGGTGCCCACGCTGTTCATCAAGGGCGGCGAGAGCGACTATCTCGGAACGGACGACGAGACACCGATCCGCGGCATCTGCCGCCACCCCACCCTGCGCGAGATCGCCGGTGCCGGGCACTGGTTGCACGCGGAGAAGCCGGCGCTGTTCACCCGAGTCTGCCTCGACTTCGTCTCGGCCTCCGGCAGCGGGCCCGCGCACGCTTCATGAGCGGCACCGTGCCGGCGAGCTTCTGCTGGTTCGACTACGAGACCTTCGGCACCTCGCCGGTCTGGGATCGCCCGTCCCAGTTCGCCGCGATCCGAACCGACGCGTCCCTCGAACCCCTGGGCGAGCCCGAGGTGATCTGGTGCCGCCAGAGCGACGACTACCTGCCGCACCCGGGCGCCTGTCGTGTCACGGGCATCACGCCGGAGGAGGCGAACCGGCGAGGCGTGCCGGAGCATCGCTTCATCGAGCGCGTACGCCGTCTGCTCGGCGCCCCGGGGACCTGTTCGGTCGGCTACAACAGCGTTCGCTTCGACGACGAGTTCACCCGGCACACGCTGTTCCGCAACCTGCACGATCCCTATGCACACGAATACAAGGACGGTGCCTCACGCTGGGACCTCCTCGACGTCGTGCGCCTGGTGCGTGCGCTGCGTCCCGACGGCATCGTCTGGCCGCAGGCCGACGACGGGCGTCCCAGCAACCGCCTCGAGGACCTGTCTGCAGCGAACGGACTGGCAGATGGCCGCGCGCACGATGCATTGGTGGACGTGCGGGCGACGATCGCCCTCGCCCGCCTGATCCGCGCGCGGCAACCGAGACTGTTCGACTTCGCGCTGGCGCATCGCGGCAAGGCCGCCGTCGCTCGGCTGCTCGACGTCTCCATCGACATCGCCGAGCGCCGGCCGGTGGTGCTGGTCTCCCCGGGGGTTCCGGCAACCCGCCACCACCTCGCGCTGGTCCTGCCCCTCGTCCGCCACCCGGACAAGGCCAACGCGGTCATCGTGCTCGATCTCGCGCGCGATCCCGCGATGCTCGCCGGCCTCGACAGTGCGTCGATCGCCGAGCGCGTCTTCGCGCGCGGGATGCGGTCGGACGATCCCGGGCGGCCGGGACTGCACGTGGTGGCAACGAACAAGTGTCCGGTCGTCGCTCCGGAGACGGTACTGCGAGCCAGCGATGCCGAGCGCCTCGGCATCGACCTCGCGGCACACGAGCGGCATCGCGAGGTGCTGCTCGACCTGCTCGGACGCGGGAAGGGCGATGCCGGTCAGAACCTCGCTCGCGCGCCGGCCAGGGCGCCGGGCGGTCAGGTGACGTCGGCCGACCTGCCCGCGACGATTCAGGCCGCCATGGCGCGTCCGTTCACGGACGATGCACCCGTGGACGTCGACGCCAGCCTGTACGCGGGCGGGTTTCTCTCAGGCGCCGATCGCGCCCGTCTCGATCGGGTACGCGCCATGAAGGCTGCGACCTCGGAAATCCCGAATGACGGTTTCGACGACGCCCGACTGGTCGAGATGGTCTTCCGCTACCGGGCACGCAACTACCCGGACACGCTCGACACGGTCGAACGGAAACGATGGCGGCAGCATGTCGAGACGCGGCTGGGCGCGGGAGAGGACGTCCCGTGGCTGAGCCTCGCCGGCTTCGAGCGTGCCATGCACGAGCAGGACTGGCGGGAGGACGAGACCGGGATGCGTGACGCCTTGTCGCGCTACGCGGAGTCGCTCAGTTGCCCCGGCGACCGCCCCCGTCCATGAAGTCCGTCCCGCTGATCAGCGGGCGGATGGTGTTCGTGACGAAGAAGGTCGCGAACAGGAACAGGAAGACGAAATGGCCGTCGGTGTAGGCCGGTGCCAGCCACAGGGCGACCAGCGGAAAGGCGACGCTGGCAAGCGCGAAGCCGTAGGCCGAATGCACGTAGATGTTGACGATCGAGTTGGTGATCTCGGACCGGTACACGCCGCTGACGACCGAACACAACATGACGGTCAGCACCACCGGCACCATCGGTGCCAGCATCTCGGTCAGACCGTGCCCGAGGCTCACGTAGCCCGCGGCGAAAAACACCGAGGCGAACATCAGCGCCTCGACGATGCAGCGCGACAGGGACGGAAACCGCACCTGGCGAAAGACCGTGCGCGCCATGTAGCGTGTGGAACCGGCGGCACCCGAATTGATGTCCATGAAAGCCTCCCGGGCGATCGACCCGCCACGACCGAACACGGTGACGGGGAGGTACAGGGCGCGGAGTCTAGCACCGCGAATTCGGCCGTCCGAAAACCGTTGACGACTGTTCACCGTTTGTGTGAATTCCCCCCCGGTGCCGCCCCGGAGTCGTGCCCGGGATGTGCTCTGCTACCATCGAAAGCGTGTCCCGGGAACGCATCAAGCTGTATCAGGGGTCGGCGAACCACTGCAGCTACTTGGAGGGTCGCGAGGCGGTCAATATCTACGCCGATCCCCACCACCCGCGCCCGGGCGCCGTCTACAACCAGCTCATCCAGCGTGGCTTCAGACGCTCCGGAGAATACGTGTACCGCCCGGGCTGCGAGAGCTGCCGGGCCTGCGTGCCGGTGCGCGTGCGCTGTTCGGATTTCGAACCGCGTCGCACCGATCGGCGGAACATCGCCCGCAATGCCGACCTCGCCGTCGCCTATCGCCCGGCCCGCTTCACCGACGAGTATTTCGCGCTGTACCGCCGCTACCTCGCTGCCCGGCACCCGGGCGGGGGGATGGACGATCCGGCCCCGGAAGATTTCGAGCGCTTCCTGCTCAACCCCTGGGGCGAGACCGTGTTCGTGGAAATCCGCGAGGCCGGCCGTGTGATCGGTGTCGCGGTCACCGACGTGGCGAGCGACGGGCTGTCCGCGGTCTACACCTTCTTCGATCCGGACCGTTCGGCCCGAGCGCTCGGACGGTTCGCCCTGCTGGCCCAGATAGAGCTGTGCCGTACGCTGACGTACCCCTACCTCTACCTGGGCTACTGGGTCGATGGTTGCAGGAAGATGCAGTACAAGACCGACTTTCGCCCCCAGGAACATTTCGACGGCCACGCCTGGCACGAGACGGACGTGCGTGACCGCGCCGTCGACGCGCCCGCCGGATCGGAGAGCCCGGAGGCCGCGTCCCCCGGTGCGGCCGGCCCGAAGGAGACGGACGAGACGCCGTCGACGGCCGTCGCTTCCACCCTGTCCGAGCGGCTGACGGCCTCCCGGAGCTGAGGGCGAGCAGGACGGATTCGGCGCGAGGCTACCCGTCGCTCGCGCGAGCGATCTCGATGCCCCGCAGGTACGACTCGTACAGATCGGACGGACCCCACTCGTCGCGCAGCCGGACGAACAGCGCTTCGGCACGGGCCCATTCGCCGCTTTCGCAGGCGCTCATCGCCGCCCGATGCCGCTCGAGATCGGCAAGCAACTTCTCGTCGGCCGCGGCGCGCGCGCCGAGCGGCTGCAGCATCGTCACCGGCGCCTCCCGACCCTTGACCAGCACGGTGTCGAGCACCCGGAACAGCATGTCCGGCAAGGCCGCCGCCGTCGAACCCGAGACGATGATCGGCACGCGGTAGGCGCGCGTCTGCGCCTCGAGTCGCTGCGCGACGTTCACCGTATCGCCGACCACGGTGTAGTCCATGCGATATTCGGAGCCGAGCGGGCCGACGTTCGCCCGACCGGTGCTCACCCCCAGCCCCACCCGCACGTCCGGCAGTCCGCGCTCGCGGTGCCGGTCGTTCAGCGACTGGAGCTCGGCCTCGATGTCGACCGCCGCGCCCAGCGCATCGAAGGCATGGGTGTCGCTGGGCGCGGGCGCACCCCAAACGGCCATGACGCTGTCGCCCATGTACTTGTCGATCGTGCCCCGGTGTCGCACCACGATCCGACTGGTGAGCGAAAAGAAGCCGTTGAGCCATTCGGCGACCTGCGGCGGTGGCAGCGTGGCGACGACCGACGAAAATCCCACGACGTCGCAGAACAGCACGCTCACCTCGCGAACCTCCCCGGCCAGTCCCATGCTCGCCGGGTCCCGGATGTAGGCCGCCGCGAGTTCCGGCGGCACGTACTGGCTCAGAAGGGTCTCGAAGCGCTTCCCTGCCCGGATCTCGGCGATAAGGCACAGCGCGACGTGGATCGCGTAGAGCACCAGCACGATCAGCAGCTGGAATTCGACGGGAACGCGCGGCTCGGGCGACGCGTAACGCCAGTGCAGCACGCCGATGCCGAGCGCCGCGACGACCGCCAGCACCGAGGCGGCGACGAAGCGCACGAACGGCAAGGCCAGCGCCAGGGCGAGCAGGATTGCCATCGTCCCCCAGAACACGGCCCCGAAGGGCTCCGCCGCGAAGGGGTCGAAGGAATTTCCGCCGAGGATCTTCAGGGTGAAGAGGCGCCCCGATGCGTCGTCCCCGGCGGTCCAGTCGAAGCCGAAATAGAGCCGGAAAACCCCGAGACCGGTGAGCACGAGCAGGAGCAGCGCGGACAGCAACACGCCGGCTGACAGCATCCGGCGTCGACTCGGCTTGTGGCGGGCGGGTTTCAAGAGGCGTCGGCGGGCGTGGGCTGGCGGATGCTCGAAGAGGGGTCGCGAGCTGGCCACTCCTGCATGGCCGACTCGCGGGACGACGCGGCCGAGCCTGCGCTGGACGGAACGCCGGTCGAGGGGCTCGACGGTGCCGGGCTGCATGCTATCGTCGCCCGGCTTCCCGTACAGAGAGAGCACGAGTCATGCCCGGTTCCGGCTATGCGATCGAGCAGTTTCCGCTCGGCCCGATGGACAACTTCGCCTATCTGCTCATCGATCGGGAGAGCGGCGAGGCGGCGGTGATCGATCCCGCCTGGGATGCCGAGGCCTACCGCGCACGCGCCTCGGCTGAAGGGGCGCGCATCACCCAGGTCATCCTGACCCACTCGCACGACGATCACGTCAACGCGCTCGCCGCCTTCCTCTCGCCGACGCTGCCGATCCGCCTGTCCAGGGCCGAGGCCGACGACTGGCACGACGTGCCGAACGGCACGATCCGAATGGCCGACGGCGAGACCTCGATGCTTGGCGAGACCACCCTGACCTGGCTGGTGACGCCCGGGCACACCCCGGGTTCGGCCTGCCTGCTGCTCGAGCACGACCTGATCTCGGCGGACACGCTGTTCGTCTACGGCTGCGGTCGATGCGACCTTCCGGAGAGCGATCCACGTGCCATGCATGCTTCGCTGGCCCGCCTGGTCGAGCGCGTGCCCGGCGACGCCATCGTGCACCCCGGGCACGACTACGGCGTGAGTGCGACGAGCACGATGCGCGCGCAGGTCGAGGGCAATCCCTTCCTGATGTTCGACGACGTGGACGCCTTCGTGCGTTACCGGATGGAGGATCACGGCAGCCTCAGGAGTCAGCCGTACGGCCCGGAGACGTCGCCCTACCCGGCCGCGACCTGATCAAGCCGCGAGCAGCGACGACGCGGCGCCGTGCAGTTCGGGTGTCGCGGCCGCCAGCACCGAGGTCGTCCGCTCGTCGACCGCGGCGCCCTGCAGATCGGTGATCACGCCCCCGGCCGCGCGCACGCCGACCGTCAGCGCGGCGATATCCAGGATGTTCACGTCGGACTCGATGACTAGATCGCAGCCACCGCTCGCGAGCTGGTGGTAGTGACAGAAATCTCCGTACCCACGTGTTCGGCGCACGCGGGCGACGAGGGACCCGTAACGCGCCCAGGCCGCCGGATCCGCCGCGAGGGTCGCGAGGTTGCCCGAGGACAGGAAGGCGTCCTCGAGACGATCGACGTCGGACGCGCGAACGCGCTGACCTTCCAGCCTGGCCTCGCCGCCCGCGACGGCCACGAGCCGCTCCCCGAAAGCGGGCGCGTTCGAGACGCCGACGGCGAGATCGCCATCGATCTCCAGCGCGATCTGAGTCGAGTAGAACGGCAGGCCGCGGACGAAGCTCTTGGTGCCGTCGATCGGATCCACCAGCCAGCGCAGCGCCCGGCCGCCCGCGCCCGAGGCGGTCTCTCCGTCCGCTTCGCGCCCGGCGCTCCGCCCGGTCTCCTCGCCGTAGAAGGCGGCCGCGGGCGTCTCCGCCTCCAGCACGGCCCGGATCGCGCGCTCGGCGGCGACGTCGACGTCGGTCACCGGCGAGTCGTCCGCCTTGACCCGCACGGCCCAGTCGCCGGCGGCCAGCGCTTCGGCGATGACATCCTCCGCCGCGGTCGCCGCGCGCACGGCGATCGCCAGGAGCGCGTCGAGAGAGTTGGTCGTCATGGGGTCGCCCGGTTGTCCAACGCCCGAGTATAGGGCGGCCCGCGCAGAGCGGCCCGCGCAGGGCGGCCCGCGCGGCCCGTGCCGACCCGCTAGACTTCGCCGGCCGTTTCGCGGGCCGATGCGGGATACCCCCGACGCCGGCCTCGCCCCCTGTCGACCGAGCCCCGATCTGCCGCATGGCCGAGTTCCCGTCCCGCCCTCCCGCCCTGAACGCCCAGCAGCAGGCGGCCGTCACGCACGTCGACACGCCGCTGCTCGTGCTCGCGGGCGCGGGCTCGGGCAAGACCGGCGTCATCACCCGGAAGATCGCCTGGCTGATCGACCGGCAAGCCTACGATCCGCGCTCGATCGTCGCGGTGACCTTCACCAACAAGGCAGCCGCCGAGATGCGCGAGCGACTGAAGAAGTTGCTCGACGCGAAGCAGGTTCGCGGCCTGTCGATATCGACGTTCCACCGCCTCGGCATGGACATGCTGCACCGGGACGGCGAGGCGATCGGCGTACGCCGGGGTTTCACGATCCTCGACCAGGGCGACTCGCTGTCGGCGCTTCGCGAGATCCTCCGCGAGGCGAATTCCGCGCTCGAGGAACGGGCCGCGCAGACCCTGATCTCCACCTGGAAGAACGACTTCGTCGATCCCGCGCGCGCCCTCGATCTCGCGGTCGACGACCGGCAACGGGCGACCGCGGATCTCTTCCTGCGCTATCAGAAGCTGCTACGCGCCTGCAACTCATGCGACTTCGACGACCTGATCGGGCTGCCCGTTACCCTGCTTCGGGACCACGAGGCGGTCCGCGCGCGCTGGCGCGGCCGGGTGCGGCATCTGCTGGTGGACGAGTACCAGGACACCAACGCCGCGCAGTACGCCCTCGTGCGGTTGCTCGTCGACAGGTTCGGCGCACTGACCGCGGTCGGCGACGACGACCAGTCGATCTACTCCTGGCGCGGGGCGCGGCCGGAGAACCTGCTGGCGCTGAAGGAGGACTACCCGAACCTCCGAGTCATCAAGCTCGAACAGAACTACCGCTCCAGCCAGCGCATCCTGCGCTGCGCGAACGCGGTGATCAGCCACAACCCGCACGTGTTCGAGAAGAAGTTGTGGTCGGACCTCGGCATCGGCGATCCGCTGCGCATCTCTGTCTGCAAGCACAGCCTCGACGAGGCGGGCTGGGTGTCGGCCGAGATCATGACGCGCCACTTCCAGAAGGGCACGCGCTGGGGCGACTTCGCGATCCTCTACCGGAGCAACTTCCAGGCGCGCGCCTTCGAGCAGGCGCTGCGCGAGAAGCAGATTCCGTACGCGATCAGCGGCGGCGGTTCCTTCTTCGACAAGGTCGAGGTGAAGGATGCCCTCGCCTACCTCAAGCTGCTGGTGAACCCCGACGACGATACCGCCTTCCTCCGCTGTATCAACACGCCGCGACGCGAGATCGGTCCGAGCACGCTGGCCAGGCTCGGCGAGCACGCCCGCTCCCGCGGCAGCAGCCTGTTCGCCGCCTGCCACGACTTCGGGCTCGAGGAGCGTCTGTCGGGTGCGGCCCTCGCCCGCGTGCAGCGATTCGCCGGCTGGCTGACGCTGACGGCGGACAACGTCGAGCGCGGCGAGACCATGGACGTCGTCCGCGGTCTGCTTACCGACATCGACTACGACGACTGGCTCGACGTGCAGTCGGACACGCCGAAGAAGCTGGAGAAGGCGAAGGCGAACGTCGAGGAACTGCTCGCCTCGGTCGAACGACTGTCGATCGATGACGATCAGAAGGCTGTCGGGCTGGCCGACGTCGTCCGCAGCCTCTGTCTGCACGACATGCTCTCGCGCCAGGACGATGACGAGGCGGACAATCGCGTGCAGATGATGACGCTGCACTCGGCCAAGGGTCTCGAGTTCCCGCACGTGTTCATGGTCGGCATGGAGGAGGAGCTCCTGCCGCACCGCAACAGCTTGAGCGGCGAGGATGCGGAGCATGGGCTCGAGGAGGAGCGCCGTCTCGCCTACGTCGGCATGACGCGTGCACGACACACGCTGACGTTCACCCGTTCTCGCTCCCGGCAGCAGTACGGTGAGACATCCAGCTGCGAGGCCAGCCGCTTCCTCGACGACCTGCCGGCCGAGGATGTCGTCATCCTTGGCGAGCTGGGTTCACCCGGGGCGGAAGAACAGCGGCGCGAGAGTGGCAAGGCCGCGCTCAAGGGCCTGATGGACCTGTTGGCGGACTGAGACCGACGATCGGGCCCCGTCACTTGAAAAACGGCGATCGACGAGCCACGTTCCGTACCTTCGGGCATCGACAAGGCACCAGCTGCGCATGGAAAACGACGGCAACGACGACGACCTCGTCATCGAACCGCCTGCCGATGACGGCGAGGACGGTCTCGATGACGACGGCGGCGACGAGGGGTCGTTCGAGCGGCGAGAGTCCGGCGGGACCAGCCTGGTGCTGCCCGACCAGAACCTTCCCGAGAAACTGCTGCTGCTGCCGATCTTCGAGCGCCCGTTCTTCCCGGCGCAGGTGCAACCCCTCGTCATCGACGAGGCGCCGTGGCAGGCCACGTTCGAGCGGCTGGCCAGGATGAAGCAGCACATGCTCGGTCTGGTGTACGCGGGCGAGCACGAGGAAGGCGCCGAGGCGACCCCGGCGGACTTCGCCGGGACGGGCTGCGTGGTCCGGCTGCACAACGTCGTCGGGCAGAACGACAAGATCCAGTTCATCGCCCAGGGCATGCAGCGCTTCACGATCGATCGCTGGCTCTCGAAGAAGGCGCCGTTCGCCGCGCGGGTGTCGTACCCCGCCGAAACCAGCGGCAGCACGCGGGAGATCAAGGCATACGCGATGGCGTTGATCCAGGCGATCAAGGAGCTGATTCCGCTCAACCCGCTGTACAACGAGGAACTCAAGAACTTCCTCAATCACTTCAACCTCAACGATCCGAGCCCGCTGGCCGACTTCGCCGCGGCCATCACGACCGCGCCCGGCCCGGACCTCCAGCAGATTCTCGACACCGTGCCGCTGCAGCGGCGCATGGAACGTGTGCTCCTGCTGCTCCGCAAGGAGCTCGAAGTGGCTCGACTGCAGGCCGAGATCCGCTCCGAGGTGGAGCAGAAGATGTCCAAGCACCAGCGCGAGTTCTTCCTGCGCGAGGAACTGAAGGTCATTCAGCGCGAGCTCGGCATCTCCAAGGACGACAAGACCAGCGACGTCGATCAGTTTCGCGAGCGCATGGGCGAGCGTCAGCCGCCCGAGCATGTCATGAAGCGCTTCGAGGAGGAACTCGACAAGCTGACCGTGCTCGAGACGGGCTCACCGGAGTACGGGGTGACGCGCAATTACGTCGACTGGCTGAGTGCACTGCCCTGGGGACTGCACTCGAAGGATCGCCTCGACCTTCGTCGCGCCAAGCGCATCCTCAATCGCGACCACGCCAGCCTCGATGACGTCAAGGATCGCATCCTCGAGTTCCTCGCCATGGGCGCGTTCAACGGCGAGGTGAAGGGGTCTATATTGCTGTTCGTCGGTCCGCCCGGCGTCGGCAAGACCTCGATCGGCAAGTCCATCGCCGAATGCCTCGGGCGCGAGTTCTACCGCTTCAGCGTCGGCGGCATGCGCGACGAGGCCGAGATCAAGGGTCATCGTCGCACCTACATCGGCGCGATGCCGGGCAAGCTCGTGCAGGCCTTGAAGGATGTCAAGGTCGAGAATCCCGTGATCATGCTCGACGAGATCGACAAGATGGGCAACTCCTACCAGGGCGACCCGGCATCGGCGCTCCTCGAGGTGCTCGATCCCGAGCAGAACAGCGAGTTCCTCGATCACTACCTCGACGTGCGCGTCGACCTGTCGAAGGTGCTGTTCGTCTGTACCGCCAACCAGCTCGACTCGATTCCGCGCCCGCTGCTGGATCGCATGGACATCATCCGTCTCGGGGGCTACATCGGCGCCGAGAAGCTCGACATCGCCCGCAAGCACCTGTGGCCGCGGCTGCTCGAACGCAACGGCGTCAGGACGTCGCAGGTAAGGATCTCGGACTCCGCGATCCGCACGTTGATCGAGGGCTACGCGCGCGAGGCAGGCGTTCGCAGCCTCGAGAAGCTGCTGCACCGGGTGCTCCGCAAGAGCGTCGTGAAGCTGCTCGGCAAGGCGACGTCGGTCAGCGTCACCGGCAGGAATCTCGTGGACTTCGTCGGCGAGCCGCCGTTCCGCCTCGAGAAGCGTCTCGGTGGCGTGGGCGTGGTCACCGGGCTCGCCTGGACTTCCATGGGCGGGGCGACGCTGCCCATCGAGGCCGCCGTCGTGCACGGTCGCGAACGTAACCTGAAGCTGACGGGGCAGCTGGGCAAGGTCATGCTCGAGTCGGCACAGATCGCGCACAGCTACGTGACGACCAACGCCGCGCGCTTCGGTGTCGACGAGGACTGGTTCATGAAGCACGCGCTGCACCTGCACGTGCCGGAAGGCGCGACGCCCAAGGACGGCCCGAGCGCCGGTATCAGCATGACCACTGCCCTGCTCTCGCTCGCGCTCGAACGGCCGGTGCCGAAGACCTACGCGATGACCGGCGAGATCACCCTCACCGGTGAGGTGCTGCCGGTCGGAGGCGTTCGCGAGAAGCTGATCGCCGCCCGTCGGGTCGGTGTCCGCGACGTGATCTTGCCCGAAGGGTGCCGTCGCGACATCGGCGAGCTGCCCAAGCACATCGTCGAGGGACTCGGCATTCACTACGCCAGTCGCTACGACGACGTGTTCGAGCATCTGTTCCCGGCCAAGGCGCCGAAGGCGACGTCGAAGAGACGCACCGGAACGTCAGGCGCGAAGAAGGCGCCGCGTCGCTCGCGCCGGACGCCGGCCGCGAAAGGCTGACCGAGCCGCTCCCGGCCGGGAGCGAGCCGCCGCGGTCATGACGGCGCCCACGGCAGTCTGGCCCGCGGGCGCCAGGTCCAGGCCAGGCGCGCGACGATGTCGGGCGTGGCATCGATCAGGGCGTCCTCGCCGATCGAGAATTCGATGCGGCCGGCGTTCGTCAGGTACCGCAGGCCGACCCCGAGGCTGGCGGCCGGCTCGCCGACCTCACGCAGCGCACTGTCCTGGAACGGCGTGTGCCAGTCGAGCTGCACCAGCACGCGCCAGCGGGGATGCAGGCGCAACTCCGATCCGAGCGCGCCGTAGCCGACGAGGGAGCGCTGATCGTCGACAAGCGCCGTTCGACCCGGCACCAGCGCACCGATCGAGGCGCCGAAGCGCCAGCGGTCGCCGACGGACCAGACCGGTGATTGCAGATCGGCGTAGGCGTCGACCGCGCCACTGCCGAGCAGGGCATGGGGATCACCGGTCGGCAACTTGAGACCGATCCTCGCGAGCGGGGCACCGCCGGCCCTCAGGGTGCCTGCTGCTGCAGCCCCGCGACCGTCCTCGCAGCCGAGGGTCCGCTGCAGGGCGATACGCACATCCCCCAGTCCTCCGGCCGCCTCCTCCAGGACCCGGCGATTGCCGTCGGCATCCAGCCAGACGTAGCGGAGGTCGAACATCGTGAACAGGCCACGGTCGGCGTCCGGCAGTCCAAGCGCCTGATGCCAGTCGTCGATCGCGCGGTCCCCGAACCCCGCCGAATGCGCGATGAAGGGCAGCACGGCCTCCCCCTGCCAGCAACGCCCGACACGCCGACGATGACGGATCGACAGCTCGGAGCTCTCTCCGTCCAGCACCAGGAATTCCTCCCCCCGGATGCCGCCCGCGAAGGTGTTGGCGTGTTCGAGCGAGACTTGCCACTCGCTGTGCGCCACCGGTCGCTCGGCCACGGCGGGCAGGCCGAAGATCGCCCTCAGGGCATGCTGGCCGCGCTGCTGCATCAGCGCCCCGCCCGCGTTCTCGGCCGCGGGGGCGGTCGGGATCGTCGCGCAGGCGAACGCACACGACAGAACGACGGCAGGAACGGTCGACACGGCTCGCGTCAGATCTCGCGACCGAGTTCACCGCGCACGCGCTCGACGCTGCGACGCGCATTTTCCGAGGCGGGACTGATGACCAGAACCTGCTCGAAGGCCTCGAGCGCCGCGTCGAGATCGCCCTGACGAAGGAAGATCAACCCGAGCCCGGAAATCGCCCCGAAATGCCGCGGCTCGAGCACGAGGGTCTCCCGGATATCGGCCACGGAGAGATCGTCGTCGCCGCGCAGGTAGTGGATCGTCGCGCGACGGTTCCACCCTTCTGCATAGCTCGGCGCTGCATCCACGAGTCGATCGGCAAGCTCGAGCGCCCGATCGGTATCCTGCGACTGCATCGCGGCCGACAACTGGCGCATGAGCAGGCGAGCGTCATCGTCCGGGGCCTCGAACCACTCCTGCCAGATACGCGCCTCGAGCCGTTGCGCGATGGCCGCGTCGTCAGCGTCGCGAAGGTCGTCGAACAAGCCCGGCAGCGCCTCTGAAAATTGGTCGGCGAGCGCCCGGCCCGACAGGGGGGCGAGGAAGATACATGACAGGACGACGGCGCGAAGCAGCGCGCCACGCAAGCTGGGCTCATTCATGACGGCGTGAGTTCGGCGAACGATCGACCGATCATAACCGCCCCGACCGGGCCAGGCTCTCGAGCGGGACCGCGGGCGCGTGTCAGTTCCGCAACGGCCGAGAGTCGACGACCATGCTTGCCAGCGCCGCGGGCTCACGGTAGCCCGGGATGCTCTGACCCGTGTCGAGATAGATCAATGGCGTGCCGCGCAGTCCGATTCGTTCGGCCAGTGCGACGTGCAGCTCTATCGGGTTGGGACAGTTGGCGCGCGCGACCCGGCCACCGGCCTTGGCCGTGGTCATCGCCGCCTGCGGATCGTCCGCGCACCACACGCTCTCCAGCGCCTGGTGGCCGGGCGAGCCGATGCCCGCTCGCGGAAACAGCAGGTATCGCACACGGACGCCGGCGTCGAGCAGCACGTCGAGATCTTCGTGCAGGCGCCGACAATAGCCGCAGCTGATGTCGGTGAAGATGGTGATCGAGCGCTCGGACGTCTCCTCGGGCTCGTAGATCAGCATGTTCTCCTCGCCGATCTCCTCGATCATCGAGGTCTGGATGCCGCCGAGCCGATTTTCGGTCAGGTTGGTGCGCGAGCCGAGGTCGATCAGGCTGCCGTCGAGCAGGTAGTCCACCGACTCGTTCACGTAGTAGATCTGACCGTCCACCACGAGCTCGAACAGACCCGGTACCGGCGTCCTGGTGATGCTGGTCGGCGTCAGGCCGGGGAGCGTCCGGGCGACCCGCTCCATGATCGGCCGGAACTCGTCCGGCGCGGACTCGACCACGGCATCCGGGGTCGCGATGCCCGCCGCGGGGTCGGCGCCTTCCGCAGTGGCTTCCGGGGGGATGTTCGTGCCGGCCTCCGCGGCAGCGTTCGCGCCGGCACTCGCGGCATTGGCCGCCTCGGCGGCATTGGCCGCCTCTGCCGCCTCGACCGCCTCGACCGCCTCGACCGCCTCGACCGCCTCGACCGCCTCTGCCGCCTCTGCCGCCTCTGCCGCCTCTGCCGCCTCGACCGCCTCTGCCGCCTCTGCCGCCTCTGCCGCCTCGACCGCCTCGACCGCCTCTGCCGCCTCTGCCGCCTCTGCCGCCTCGACCGCCTCGACCGCCTCGACCGCCTCTGCCGCCTCGACCGCTTCGGCAGCCTGTGCCCAGCCCTGTGACATCTGCGCCGCGCACAGGAACAGCACGGCGGGGAGCACGCAAGGGCATCGGGTCATCGGAAAGCTCCGGAAGCGTAGTTTGTCAAGTGCACGTGCGGGAATCGGACCGTCTGCAAGGTCCGTTCGGTCCGTTCGGCCTCGATTAGTTCCGCGCCGGCCTGGCGAGCGCGTCCCGGATTCGACGCCGTCATCCGCGCGGATGATGCGCCCTGTGAAGCGACTTCAACCGCTCGCGCGCCACGTGAGTGTAGATCTGAGTCGTCGAGAGATCGCTGTGGCCAAGCAACAGTTGCACCACCCGGAGATCGGCGTCGCGATTGATCAGATGCGTGGCGAAGGCGTGACGCAAGGTATGGGGAGACAGCGGGCGCTCGATGCCGGCCGCCTTCGCATGCGCCTTGATGCGGTACCAGAAGGCCTGGCGTGTCATCCCGCGGCCGCGCGCCGTGACGAACACGGTCTCGCACTTGCGGACGCCGAGCAAGGCAGGGCGCGCATTGCGCTCGTAGCGTTCGATCCAGTCGAGCGCGGATTCACCGAGCGGTACCAGGCGCTCCTTCGCCCCCTTGCCGCTGACCCGCAGCGCGCCTTGCCGACGATTCACCTGAGCGACGCCCAGCCCGATCAGTTCGCTGACCCGGAGTCCGCAACCGTAGAGCGTCTCGAGCATCGCCCGGTCGCGCAGCCCGATATCGGTCGCGACGTCAGGCTGCTCGAGCAGGCGATCGACCTCGCGTTCCCCCGGCACGTTCGGCAGCGGGCGACCGACAGCGGGAGACGAGACGAGCCGGACCGGGTCCGCATGGACCAGCCCTTCGCGCAGCGCCCAGCCATAGAAGCGGCGCAGGGTGGACAGTAGCCGCGCGGCGCTGCGTGCGCCCGAGCCGCCGTCGACCCGGTCGGCGAGGTGAGCGAGCACGTCCTCGCGCCTCACGTCACGCAGTGTGCGCCCGGCACGCGCGTTCCAGGCGGCGAACCGCGCGAGATCGCTGCCGTAGGCGGATACCGTGTTCGCGGCCAGACCACGCTCGACGAGCAACATGTCCGCGAAGCGCTCCGAAAGCGCGACGTCGGCAGAGTCGACAGGGTTCATGTCGCAAGCATAGAGTGCCGCCCGGGTCTGGACCAGACGACGACAGGGAGCACTGCATGAACCAGCCGAGGGTGGAGGACGACGGTGATCCGACGGCGATGTCGATCGGGGCCGCGCAGGCCCGCATTCTCGAGGCGATCACACCGGTGACCGACCTCGAGTCTGTCTCGACTCGCGACGCGCGCGGGCGCGTGCTGGCCGCCGACCTGCGCTCCCCGATAGACGTTCCTCGCTTTCGCGCCTCGGCGATGGACGGCTACGCCTTTCGCCACGGCGATGGCGGGAACGCCCGTCGACTCGTCGGGCGGTCGCTGGCCGGTCATCCGGGTGCGAACACCTTGTCGACGGGCGATTGCCTGCGGATCACGACCGGTGCGCGCGTGCCGGACGATGCCGACACGGTCGTCCAGCAGGAGAACGTGATCGTCGAAGGCGAGACGTTGCGCGTCACGACGATGCCCGAGCGCGGCATGAACGTGCGGGATGTCGGTTCGGACAGCGCGTACGACGCCTTGCTGATTCCGGGCGGCACGCGGCTGGCGGCCGCCGATCTCGGCGTGCTCGCAGCGCACGGCATCGTGACAGTGGAGGTGATTCGCAAGCTGCGCGTCGCGTTGTTCTCCACCGGCGACGAACTGGTCGAGGCCGGCGCAACCCCGGGCGAGGGACAGATCCATGATGCCAATCGCGCGCTCCTCCATGCCCTGCTCGGCGATGCGGCCATCGAGATCGATGATCTCGGTATCTGCCCCGATACCCCGTCGGCTCTGGCGAAGACGCTGGAGGCGGCGCGTGAAGCCGACGCGCTCGTCTCGAGTGGGGGCGTGTCGGTTGGCGAGGCGGATCACGTGCGCGACGTGCTCGGTGCAAACGGCGATGTGGCGCTGTGGAAGATCGCGATGAAGCCGGGCCGACCGCTGACATTCGGGTCGACGGGCATCGGACAGATCTTCTTCGGCCTGCCGGGCAATCCGGTGTCGGCCGCGTTGACGGCCTTGCTGTTCGTGCGCCCCGCTCTCGAACGGATGCTGGGCGCAACGGCGGGCACGGCGCACGCGACCGTAACCGCCATCCTCGACGGCAGTCTGCACAAGCGACCGGGGCGGGTCGAGTTCCAGCGAGGGGTGTTGTCGACCGTCCAGGGCAGCCTGCCCAGGGTGGCGACCACCGGAGCGCAGGACTCTCACATCCTGGTGTCGCTGCAGCGCGCGAACTGCCTGATCGAACTGCCGATAGGCTCGGCCGGCGCAAAAGATGGCGAGAAGGTGACCGTCCACCCGTTTACCGGCTTCGGCCATTCGCCACTCTGATCGGGGCGTCCGGCGCGGAGTACCGCGCCGGACGTCCAGGGTTCCCGGCGCGATGGCCGGGCAACGGTTCCGACTGGCCTAGCGGCCGGTCTTCTTCCTGGTCGAACGCTTCTTCCCAGCGGTCTTCCTTCGGCCAGCTGCCTTCTTCTTGCCGGCTGCCTTCTTCTTCCCTGCAGCCTTCTTCTTGCCGGCCGCCTTCTTCTTGCCTGCAGCCTTCTTCTTGCCGACTGCCTTCTTCTTGCCGGCTGCCTTCTTCTTGCCTGCAGCCCTCTTCTTGCCGGCTGCCTTCTTCTTCCCTGCAGCCTTCTTCTTGCCGGCTGCCTTCTTCTTCCCTGCAGCCTTCTTCTTGCCGGCTGCCTTCTTCTTGCCGGCTGCCTTCTTCTTGCCTGCAGCCCTCTTCTTGCCGGCTGCCTTCTTCTTCCCTGCAGCC
>ENA-ORXU01000265-ORXU01000265.1-marine-metagenome-genome-assembly--contig:-NODE-265-length-65626-cov-15.214237_pt1 | contig 65626 bp, 66 predicted proteins | sample MGYA00237869_ERZ511484 | MGnify/ENA metagenome assembly ERZ511484 | reverse complement strand
TGCAAGGTCTGCACGATCGCCTGCCCCTTCGGCACGATCAACTACAACACCGCGACCGGCAAGGTGGTCAAGTGCGACCTGTGCGGCGGAGATCCCGCCTGTGTCGACGCCTGCCCGACGCAGGCCATCACCTACGTCGACGCGAACGCGACGGGTCTCGACAAGATGCGTGCCTGGGCGGCGAAGACCGATACCTCCCATGGCGCGGCCGGCTAGATGCGGTCGGCGCCCGACGCCCCCTCGACGACACCCTGGCTGACGGAGATCCGAACATGAGCTGGACGAAGAAGGTACTGCGGGTGAACCTGAGCACGGGCTCGGTCACCGAGGAGCCCCTGAAGATGGAATGGGCTCACGACTATCTCGGGCAGCGCGGTCTCGCCACGCGCTACATGGTCGACGAGGTCGACCCGACGTGCGACCCGCTCGGGCCGGACAACAAGTTCATCATGGCCACGGGTCCGCTGACCGGCACGATGGCGTCCACCGGCGGACGCTACTCCTGCGTGTGCAAGAGTCCGCTGACCAACACCATCGCCTGCTCGAACTCGGGCGGTCACTTCGGTGCCGAGCTGAAGTTCGCCGGCTGGGACATGATCATCTTCGAGGGCAAGTCCGAGCGGCCCGTCTACCTGAACGTCGAGGACGACGTCGCGACGCTGATGCCGGCGGACGATCTCTGGGGCAGGTCGGTCTGGGAGGCAGACAAGCTGATCCGTCAGAAGCACCAGGATCCGCAGATCCGCATCGCCTGCGTCGGGCGCTCGGCCGAGGAGGGCAACCTCTACGCCGCCGTCGTCAACGACCTGCACCGCGCCGCCGGCCGCTCCGGCGTCGGCACCGTCATGGCGTCGAAGAACCTCAAGGCGGTCGTCGTGCGCGGCACCAAGGGCCTCGGCGGCATCCGTGACCCGAAGGAATTCATGAAGACGGTCAACGCGGGCAAGAAGGTCCTCGCCGAGAACGCGGTCACCGGTCAGGGGCTCCCGACCTACGGCACCCAGGTGCTGATGAACGTCATCAACGAGGTCGGCGCGCTGCCCACGCGGAACATGCGCGAGACGCAGTTCGAGGGGGCTTCCGAGGTCTCCGGCGAGGCGATGCACGAGCCGCGGGAATCCGACGGCAAGGCCAACCTGACCACCAACGGCGCGTGCTTCTCCTGCACGATCGCCTGCGGGCGCATCTCGACGATCGATCGCACGCACTTCTCCGTCAAGGACAAGCCCGAGTACTGGATCAACTCCGGCGGTCTCGAGTACGAGGCGGCCTGGGCGCTCGGTCCCGACACCGGGGTCGACGATATCGACGCGCTGACCTACGCGCAGTTCCTCTGCAACGAGGACGGCATGGACCCGATCAGCCTCGGCTCGACCGTCGCCGCGGCGATGGAGCTGTTCGAGGAGGGCGCGATCACCACCGAGCACACCGGCGGCATGGAGCTGAAGTTCGGCTCGGCCGAGGCGCTGTGCTGGGCGGCGGAGGTCGCGGCGAAGGGCGAGGGGTTCGGCAGGGACCTGGGGCTCGGCTCCAAGCGATTGTGCGAGAAGTACGGTCGTCCGGAGCTGTCGATGACGGTGCGCGGGCAGGAGTTCCCGGCCTACGATCCGCGCGGCATACAGGGCATGGGCCTCGCTTACGCGACGAGCAACCGCGGAGCCTGTCACCTGCGCGGCTACACCGTCGCCTCCGAGATCCTCGGCATTCCCGAGAAGACCGATCCGCTCGAGTCCGCCGGCAAGCCCGGGCTCGTCAAGGCCTTCCAGGACGCGACCGCCGCGGTCGACTCGGCCGGGCTCTGCGTGTTCACGACGTTCGCCTGGACGATGGACGACATCGCCCCGCAGGTGGCCGCCGCCTGCGAGGGGGACTGGTCGACCGAGCGCATGATGGAGGTCGGCGAGCGCATCTGGAACATGGAGCGCGACTTCAACGAGAAGGCCGGCGGCACCGGCAAGGACGACACGCTGCCCGCGCGCCTGCTGAACGACGGTGCGAACTCCGGACCGGCGCAGGGCCGGGTCAGCGAGCTCGACAAGATGCTGCCGGAGTACTACGAGCTGCGTGGCTGGAGCACGGACGGGATGATGACCGACGAGACCCGCCGGAAGTTCAGCCTGCCCGCCTGAGCGGGCGGGCGTCACGAGCGCCGCTCCGGGAGGATGTCCGGAGAGGCGCGAGTCACCTGCCGGACGGGCGGGTGACGCGAGAGCTTTCCGCCGGGAGCATACCGTCCCCGGCGGGACCGGATCGGGCGCGGCGGGTCTTTCCGACCCGGTCCGCGCCCGAGTCGTTTTCGGGGCCGCCGCCCCTCCTGTCGAGAGCACCCTGACGATGCGCTACCTGATCATCGGAGCCGGTCCGGCCGGCGTCAACGCCGCCGAGCACCTCCGCAAGCACGACCCCGCGGGCACCATCACCATGCTGGCCGCCGAGGACGTGCCGCCGTACTCGCGCATGGCGCTGCCGTACTACCTGGTCGGTAACATCGAGGCCGAGGGCACCTATCTCCGGAAGACCGCCGATCACTTCGAGCGCCTGGCGATCGACGTGAAGCACGGCCGGGCGAGCAGCGTCGACACGGCCGCGAAGCGCGTTACCCTGCTCGGCGGCGAGACGCTCGACTACGACAAGCTCCTGATCGCCACCGGGGCGACGGCGACGCGCCCGCCGATTCCGGGGGTCGATCGGGACGGTGTCCACAACTGCTGGTCGCTGGCCGACGCCCGTCGCATCATCGACGACACCGAGCCCGGCGCGAAGGCGATCCTGATGGGCGCCGGGTTCATCGGCTGCATCATCCTCGAGGCGCTGGCCGCCCGCAAGGTCGAGCTGACCGTCATCGAGATGGAGTCGCGCATGGTCTCGCGCATGACCAACGAGCCGATGGGCGACATGATCAAGGGCTGGTGCGAGAAGGAAGGCATCAAGGTGCTGACGTCGACGATGGTCGAGGAGATCGTCGAGGGCGAGGGCGGCACGCCGCTCGGCGTCCGGACGGACGCCGGGGAGACCCTGCCGGCCGACGTCGTCATCTGCGCCACCGGCGTGCGCTCGAACACCGCCTTCCTCGACGGCAGCGGCGTCACGGTCGACATGGGCATCGTCGTCGACGACTTCATGCAGACCAGCGTCCCCGACGTCTACGCCGCGGGCGACGTCGCCCAGGGCAAGGATCTCTCGACCGGCGACTACTACGTGCAGGCGATTCAGCCGACCGCGGTCGAGCACGGCAAGCTCGCCGCCCAGAACATGGCGCAGGGCCATCGCACGCCGCACCCGGGCAACGTCAACATGAACGTGCTCGACACGGTCGGGCTGATCTCGACCTCGTTCGGGCTGTGGATGGGGGTCGACGGCGGGGAGGAGGCGACGATGTCCGACCCCGAGCGCTACGAGTACCTGAACCTGCAGTTCCGGGACGACGTGCTCGTCGGGGCGAGCAGCCTCGGCATGACGCAGCACGTGGGCGTGCTGCGCGGCCTGATCCAGACGGCGACGCCGCTCGGCGAGTGGAAGGATCGACTGCTCGCGGAACCGAACCGGATCTCCGAGGCCTATCTGGCCTGCGCCCAGGCGCAGAGCGCCGAGTTGAGCGCCGCCTGACGCGGCCACGAGACGCGGTTGCAAGACCCGGCCGGCGATCCGGTTCGGGGGGCCGAGCGAAGAGGAGAGACGCGTGATCGAGGACAGCGACATCGGGCCACCGCCCGGCACGAGCGAGCCCGCCGGCGGGACGGCCTCGGCCGCACCGCCGGCGGTGGCGCCGGCCGGCGCGCCGGGACGCACCATGACGATCACGTTCAAGCTCTACGCGACGCTGCAGGACCTGCTGCCCGCCGGTGCCGTCAAGAACGCCGTGCCGATCGAGGTCGCCGCGGACGCCTCGCTCAACGACATCATCGATCGTCACAAGGTACCGCGCGAGCTCGCCCACCTCGTGCTCGTCAACGGCGTGTTCGTCTGCGACGCGGATCGCGACGCGCGCGGCGCCCTGTCGCCCGGCGACGTGCTGGCGATCTGGCCGCCGGTCGCCGGGGGCTGAACGCATGGTCGAGAGCGACGGTTCGATGGAGTCCGGGCAGCCGGCGTCCGGGCTTCCGGCGTCCGGGCTCCCGGAGATCCGCTACAGCCGCGAGATGGGTCTCACCGACGACGACTTCTGGCGCATCCTGCCGAAGGCCATGGGCGAGCATTCCTACCGGATCGACGGCCGCACCGTGCACGGGAACGTGAACGCGGGCACGGTCGAGATCCTGCTCGGGCCGTCGCAGGAGCGGCGCATCGCGCTGCTCCGATTGCCGTTCGCGGAGGTGTCGTTTACATTCCGCGGCGTGACGCCGGACGAGCAGCAGGCGTTCAAGCGACACTTCGACCTGTACTTCCAGCGCGGGGGCGGATAGCGGACACTCATGGGGGCGGCGAGCGACAAGGGCACGGGTCCGTCCGGTGACGGCACCGTCGCCGACCGTCTCGGGCGCCCGCTGCGCGATCTCCGGGTATCGGTCACCGACCGCTGCAACTTCCGCTGTGTCTACTGCATGCCGAAGGCGGTGTTCGACGGCCACCGTTTCCTGCCGAAGGACGAGTTGCTGAGCTTCGAGGAGATCGAGCGCGTGGTGCGCGCCGCCGCCGCCCACGGGGTGACGAAGATCCGCCTGACCGGCGGCGAACCGCTCCTCAGGCGCGATCTCGAGTCGCTCGTCGAGAAGGTGCGTGGCGTCGCCGGCATCACCGACGTCAGCATGACCACCAACGCCTCGCTCCTGACGGCCGCACGCGCGCGTTCGCTGCGCGAGGCGGGCCTGCAGCGGGTCAACGTCAGCCTCGACGGTCTCGACGACGAGACCTTCCGCCGCGTCAACGACGTGGGCGTGTCCGTGCAGACCGTGCTCGACGGGATCGAGGCGGCGTCGGTCGCGGGCTTCGAGTCGGTCAAGGTCAACATGGTCGTCAAGAAGGGCCTGAACGACAACGACATCCTGCCGATGGCGCGCTTCTTCCACGGTACCGGACAGATCCTGCGGTTCATCGAGTTCATGGACGTCGGCAACTCGAACGCCTGGGATCTCTCGCACGTGACCACGAGCGCCGAGATCGCCGCCCGCATCGACGCCGAGCTGCCGATCCGACCGGCCTCGCCGAACTACCGCGGCGAAGTCGCCAAGCGCTGGGAGTACGCCGACGGCGGCGGCGAGATCGGCATCATCTCGTCGGTCTCCGCCCCGTTCTGCGGCGACTGCAGCCGCGCCCGGCTGTCGGCCACCGGCAGTCTCTACACCTGCCTGTTCGCGTCGGGCGGTCACGACCTGCGCCCGGCGCTTCGCGACGGCGGAGCGGGGGCGATCGAGGACGCGCTCGCGCGGATCTGGGGCCGGCGTGCCGACCGCTACTCCGAGACCCGCACCCGCTTCGACGTCATGCATCTGCGGCCGAAGGTGGAGATGTCGTTCATCGGCGGATAGGGCGATGACGCTTCTCGTGTTCGATTCGGGCATCGGCGGGCTCAGCGTGCTCCGAGAGGTGCGCCTGATCCTGCCGCGGCGGCGTGTCGTCTACGTCGGCGACGACGCGGGCTTTCCGTACGGCGGACGCGACGAGACGGCGCTCGTCGCCCGGATAGCGGCGCTGTTCGAGCGTTATGTCGGGGCCTTCGATCCCGAGCTCGCGATCGTCGCGTGCAACACCGCCTCGACATCGATCATGCCGGCGCTGCGCGAGCGCTTCGCGCTGCCGATCGTCGGTACCGTGCCGCCGATCAAGCCCGCCGCCGAGCGCACCGCCTCGGGCCTGGTCTCGGTACTGGCGACACCGGGCACGGTCGCCCGGCCCTACGTGGCCGAGCTGATCCGCCGTCACGCCGACGACTGCGACGTGAACCTCGTCGGCTCCACCCGTCTCGCGCGCATGGCCGAGAGACACATGCAGAACGAGGCGATCGACGCCGACGAGCTCGCCGCCGAGATCCGTCCCTGCTTCGTCGAGCGGGAGGGACGTCGCACCGACATCGTCGTGCTCGGCTGCACCCACTACCCGTTCCTGGTGCACGTGATGCGCAAGCACGCCCCCTGGCCGGTCGACTGGCTGGAGCCGGCCGAGGCGATCGCCCGGCGGGCGCTGTCGCTGCTCGGCGAGGCCGACGGCTGGGACACGCGCGAGGATGTCGCGATCATGACCTCGGGGCTGCCGCCGGCACCACTCGAGAAGCTGCTCGCGGGGTTCGGGCTCGCCGCCCGGGCGCCGCTAGACGGACCCGACCTGCCGCCGCTCGGCTGATGCCGTCAGTCGGCCCCGGCATCCTCGCCGGGTGAACGTCGCGGCTCGCCCAGCGCGACGATCTCCTCGGCATTGGTCGGGTGCAGCGCGATCGTCCGGTACAAGTGATGCCCGGTGACTCCGGCCTCCAGCAGTGTCGCGGCGAGCTGCGCGATCTCGGCGGCGTCCTGCCCGCAGACATGCACGCCGAGCACGGTGGCGGTCGCCCGCTCGACGAGCAGCTTGACGAGAACCTTGTCCGCGGACCCGGCGAGCATGCCGCTCAACGGCTCGAAGTCCGCGCGGCGCACGTCGAAGGCATGACCCGCCGCCTTCGCCGCCGCCTCGTCGAGTCCGACCGAGCCGAGCTCGGGCGTCGCGTAGACGCCGCTCGGCACGTGCGACTCGCGGATCGGCTCGACGTGGCGCCCGACGATGCCGTCGACGACGTTCTGCCCGCTCCTGACCGCCACCGGTGTCAACTGGAGCGCGTGCGCGACATCGCCGATGGCGTACACGCCGGGAACGTTCGTCCGCCCATGCTCGTCGGTCGATATCAGCCCGTCGTCGTCGAGCTCGACGCCGATGTCCTCGAGACCGATGGCGTCCGTGTTGGCGTTCCGGCCGATGACCAGCGCGACCGCGTCGAAGCCCGTGCGGCGCGAGCCGTCGTCCAGTTCGAGCGCGAGCCTGTCGTCGTCCTTCTCGAGACACGCCACCTTCGCGTCGGTGCGGATCTCGATGCCGTCCTCGCGCAGGGACGTGTCCAGGCGCTCGACGATGTCGGGCTCGAAGCCGTCCAGGATGCGCTCGCCGGACTCGAAGATCGTCACTTCGGCGCCGAAGCGGCGGAGCAGGGCGGCGAACTCGACGGCGATGTAGCCGCCGCCGATCATCGCGATGCGGTCGGGCAGGTGCTCGAGCGTGAACAGCTCGTCCGAGACCAGCGCGTGTTCGGCGCCGGGGAGATCGGGGACGAGCGGGCGCGAGCCGGTCGCGACGATGATGTTCCGGGCGCGGTACTCGCGCCCGTCGTCGGTGCGCACGCGGTCCGCGGCGACGAGCGTCGCCGCGGCCTCGACGTAGTGCACGCCCTCGTCGATCAGCGATCTTTCCTGCGACATCGAGAGATCGCGTACCGCGGCGGCCACCCGATCGCGGAGGCGCGCCCAATCGAAGTCGATCCCGCCCGTGGACCACCCTTGGGCGGCGCAGGTTCTCAACGCGTCGCCGCGTCGCGACGCGTGCACGAGTAGCTTCTTCGGCACGCAGCCCCGGTTCACGCAGGTGCCGCCCGCCGCGCCGCGCTCGAACTGCACGACCGACAGGCCCGCCTCGCGGGCACGTCGCGCCGCGGCCATGCCGCCGGAACCCGCGCCGAGAACGGCGAGATCGTGGATGTCTTCATCGGTCATCGGCGATGGCGATCGAGGGTGGCGTCCGGGTGGTGTCGGTTGTCACGGTATCGCGTCAGGTACGCCGCCCGGGCCGTCGCGAGGTTCCTCGTGCACCGATTCCGTATGATCTGAAACACTTACACGTCCGCACCGTCTGCGGCACACTCGCCGGATGAGCGGACGAGCTTTCGACCCGATGCGGTGGAACCGATGAGTCATCCCCTCGAACTCGCCGAGGTCCGTCACCTCGTGGTGCATTGCTCGGCCACCCCGGACGACGCGGACGTCGGCGCGCGCGAGATCCACGCCATGCACCTCGGGTTCGGCTGGCACGGCATCGGCTACCACCGCGTCGTGCGTCGCGACGGTCGCGTCGAGGCGGGGCGTCCGGACTGCTGGATCGGGGCTCACGTGTACGGGCACAACGAGACGAGTCTCGGCGTCTGCCTGATCGGTTGCGACACGTTCACCGACGCCCAGTTCGATGCGCTGGAACGCGTGCTGCGCGAGTGGCGAGCGCTGTGCCCCGCCGCCGTGATCCGGGGTCACCGCGACTTCGCCTACACGGAGAAGACCTGTCCGAACTTCGACGTCGGTGCCTGGTGCGCCGCGCGGGGCCTGCAGGCGCCGCTCGCCGAGGTCGTCGTGCCGCTCTGATTCCGGCACGGCGGCGACGGCGTCCGGATCCGTCTCGATCCGGGCCGTCCCCGCCACGGCTCCGTTCAGGGAACGCCGATACGCCATTCGACGCCGTCGCGCTCCAGCAGGATGCGCTCGCGGCGAATGTCGACGATGCGATGGCCACCCGGCAGGCTCTCGCCCGGTACGAGACTGGTACCGTCGGCGAGCACGATGACCCGCGGCACGGTCGACGACACCATCACGACCGATCCGCCGAACAGGTCGCTGGTCGCCGGGTCGTCGATCTTCGGCAGGCCGTCGTCCACGCTCCGGTCGGTCGGCACGCCCGGCAGAGCGCTCAGCGACGCGAGCTCGTCGAGCCCGGCGAGCGCCGACGCATCGGCCGTCGCGGCCGCCATGTCCGCGCCGGCGGCCGCGTACGTCGAGGTATCCGGCGGCGCGTCGGGCACAACGATCCGCATGGCAGGCTCGCTGCCGTCGGTCGCGCCGACGAGCGGGCCGGCCTCCACCACGCCCTCCGCACTCGCCTCCTCCACGCTCGGGTTCGAGGTCGTCTCGAGCATCGCCGACGCGTCCAGGGGAGCCGCCGACACCCCGGCGACATCGCCCGGGCTCTCGCCGTCGGCCTCCGGCAACACGGCCCGATAGCCGAAGAACAGCGCGAGGGCGGCGACCGCGCCGAGCCCGAACCCGATCGGGAACAGCCTGACGCCGGACAGGGCCGGGGACGACTCCTCGGCGGTACCGCGCGACGCGGCGACGTTCGCCTCGTTCTCGTGCATCACGATGCGCTCTCGTCGGTGTAGTCGACGTCGTAGCCGGGGATGTCCGAGATCGACCGCACGCGCCGTGATCGCGCGGCGTCCGCAGGCTCGAGCGCCGCGATTCGCTGACGCGCGCTCTCGACGAAGGCGCGCGAGCCGGACAGCACGATCCCCTCGGCGGTGCCCTGCGCGACCCGGCCCTCCGCAAGCTCCGGGCGAAGCTCGGCGAGCGCACGTTCGGCTTCCGGGGACGCCAGTCGCACGAGCGAGACGACCGGACGATCGGCGGGGTCGAACCAGACGGTATCGCCATCGGCGTGCACGCTCAGCTCGTGCTCGACGGCGAGCGTCGCGAGCACCGTCTCGCGAGTCCCGTCGAGCCGCCCGTCCACGCGACCGTCGACGTCGCCGCCGATGACGACCCGGGAGCCGTCCCGGCCGGCGATCTGCTCGAGCACCAGTGCGAGCGGCGCGTCGGCGAGCCAGAGCTCGACCGCGCCCGCCGCGTTGTCCTGCGCCGACGCGCCGGTGCAGGACAACGCCGCAACCAGTGCGCACGGCAGCACGAAGCGTCGTGCCGCACCTGCGCTGACCTTCCGGCTCGCCGTCGTTTTGCGTTTCATGTCCATCCCTGCCGTCTTCATCCCCGCCGTCATCCTGGTCTGTACCGTCCGCCGAAGACGTTTCGCGGGCGGGCGCCAAGCCTACGACAGACGCGCACGCCGTGTCGCATCGATCGATGCGCGTCGCGAGCGTCATTTTTTCGTCGTCGCGCGACAGCTATCCGGCGAGCTATGATTCGCCGGGTCGCTCGACGATGCGAACCCTCATGCTCCGATCCGTGCCCCACGCCCCGATCACGAGAGCCGTCTGACGGCGTGGCGATGCGTGGCTACGTCGAAGGTTGTTACGGGCGTCTGCTCGAGTGGTCCGAGCGCGTGGCGATCCTCGACACGCTCGCCGAGCTCGGCCTGGACGCCTACGCCTACGCGCCCAAGGAGGATGCCCGCCACCGGCTTCGCTGGCGCGAGCCCTACGACCGGGCCTGGCGCGAGGCCTTCGCGGAGTTCGCCCGCGCGGCGAACGTGCGCGGCATCGACGTCATTGCAGGGCTGGCCCCAGGGATCGATTTCGACTTCGGCTCGCTCGACGGCGGTGCGGATCTCGGACGTGCCGTCGAGAAGCTCGACGCGCTGCGTGGCGACGGAGCGACCAGGCTGATGCTGCTGCTCGACGATATCGATACGGACTTCGCCTCGCGCGCCGGCGGCCTCGCCTCGGAGGGCGAGGCGCACGCCCGTCTGGCCAACCGCCTCGGCGAGCGGCTCGGCACGGCGCTGATCGTGGTGCCGCGCGTCTACGCGGGCGAGCTCGCCGCGGAGTCGCCCGACTACCTCGCCGACTTCGCCCGTTCGCTCGACGCGCGCCACGCGATCTCCGTCTGCGGAACGGATGTCGTCGTGCGCGAGGTCCGCGAAGGCGACTGCCGTCTGCCTGGCGACGTCATGGCGCGCGAGACGATCCTCTGGGACAACCTCTACGCCAACGACTACTGCCCGCGGCGTCTGTTCGTCGGACCCTGGTGCGGGCGACGCGACATCGCCGACGTGCTGCTGAACGCGACGGGCTGGGTCGCCACCGATCGGCTGCAGCTCGCGCTGATGGCCGCGGGTCTCGCCGATGACCGGGTGGACGCCGACGCCCGGACACGCGAGGCATCGGTCCGGCGGGTGCGGGCCGCGCACGGCGTGCCGGCGGCGTTCGAGTGCGTCGCCGAGGCGTTCCGGCATCCGGCGACGAACGATCGCATCGATGCCCCGCCGGTGCCGCTCGCGGCGACGCCTGACGTGCTCGACGCGCTCGACGAACTCCTGTGGCGCTGGAAGACGCCGTTGTCGCGCGAGTGGTATCCGTGGCTCTACGGGCTCCGTCACGATCTCCTGCTCGCCGCCGACCGGCTCGCGCCCGATCGGGTGGCGAAGACCCAGACACCACCGCTCGCGCGCGCGCTGGCCACGCTCGGGGCGCTCGGATGAGCCGCGTCGCCCAGCGCCCGCCCGGCGCCGCGTTCCGCATCGCCGTCGCCACGTGGACGACGATCGGCGCGTGCGCGCTCGTCGGCTGCGCGACCCCCGCCGACGACGCTCCGGGCGATCACGTCCACGGCGGCTTCTCGTGGGAGCGCGACGAATCGAGGCTCGCGGCGGACGCGTTCGAGAGGCTGGTGGCCACCGATCTCGTCGCGGTCATGATGCAGCTGCCTTCCCGCTCGCCGTTCGGGACGACGGTGCAGCTCGCCCCGTCACGCTCGGACTACGGCATCGCGCTCGGGGAGGCGCTTCGGGGGGGCGGCTACGGTATCCAGCGCGTTCCGGACGACCAGGGTCAGTTCCACGTGCGCTACGGCGCGGTGCGTGCCGAGGACGAGCGCGGGCCGCTGACGACGTACGCGCTCGCGATCGGTGACGTCGCGCTCGAGCGTGACTACCGCGACGCCCGCGACACGATGGTGCCGTCGAGCGCCGTGCGCGTGCTCGGCAGTCCCCCGGTGCGCGTGATCGTCAACGACGACGTGCACCGGCGTCGCGGGGTCGCGGCCACCTTCGTGTCCGGCGTGATCTTCCTCGCCGACGACGGCTCGGTGCTCGAACGTCGCGAGCGTCAGGTGCGCATGAGCGAGGCGAGCGCGCGGGCGGCGGGTGCGCGCGTCGAGACGGAGCGCTTTCTCGTGCTCGCGCGCGCCAATCTCTTTCTCGGCGATCGCCTCGCGGCCGAGCCGGAGCCCGTCGGCGTGCGTACGCCGATCCGTCAGGTGCGGATGCGCTTCGCCGATGCGGCGGCGTTGCGCCTCGGCGAACCGAACAAGCGGGCGCTCGCCCGGATGATCGAGCTGTACCGGGGCGCGACCGACCGTTTCTCCGTGACCGGCTGCAGTCATGGCGATTCCTTGCTCTGGGACGGTACCGAGAGCGATGCTCTGGCCCGCTCGCAACGCGTCAAGGAGGAGCTCGTGCGCGGCGGCGTGCCCTCCGGACGCGTGCGCGAGGAAGGCTGCTTCGATACCCGTTACGGCGCGACGCTCGGACCGGGCGCCGTCGTCGTGACGCTCGAGCGACGTACATGGGGGCGGACCGAGGGGCGGATCGACGCACGCGCGGACGGTCCGGCCGGCCGTCGGCTCACCGATCGAGGCACGTGAGCGACGACCCGAGAACAAGGCCGAATGCGAAGTTCGAAATCACCGAGAGATGAAACGATGAGACGACTGACGAACGGGGCGGCAGGATCGCTGGTCCTGCTCGTGATGACGAGCCTGTCCGGCTGCGCGCTGCTCGGCGCCGACGGCACGCCCGACGACACGCTGCCCGACTCCGATCTGATCGCGCGCAACCTCGTGCACACCCTCGCCCAGCTGCCGGAGCTGCACCCGTTGCAGACGACGCTGCAGGTCTCGGCCCCGGCGACGCCGTTCGGGCGACGCGTGCTCGCGCGTCTCGACGAGGCCGGCTACGGCATCCAGGAAGTCTCCGCCGACCAGGGCGCGCACTACGTCCGCTACCGCGCCGAGCGCGCCGAGACCGAGACCGGCGAGCGCACCCGCTACCGCATCGCGATCGGACCGGTCGCCGTCGAGCGCGACTTCCGGATCGTCGGCGGCGAGACGCAACCCGGCTCGCCGCAGAACGTGTACGGCGCCGCGACGCAGGACGGCCTTCTCCTGAACGACGACCTGTTCGCCGACGCGCCGCCGGCGGCGCTGTCCAGCGTGACGTTCGACGCGGACGGGGAGCCCGCGGTCGTCGACCTGACGATTCCCACCCGTTCGCCCGCGCTCGCGGCAGCGAGCGCCGACGCCGCGGGGGCCGCGTCCGGCGTCGCCTCGTTCGTGCCGGACGGAAGCTCGTCCGAGTTCCGGCTGCTCGTGCGTCAGAACATGTACGAGACGCAACGCTCGAACTACGCCCCGCTGTTCGCCGCCTATCAGGACATCCGTCGGGACACGCTGATCTTTCCGAACGACTCCCTCGTGCTGGGCGAGGACAACAAGTCGATCATCGCCGACTACGTGCACGGGCTCGATCCGGCCACCGACGTATTGTCGGTGATCGGCTGCAGCCACGGACGCACGGCGATCGACAACGGCAACGAGCTGCTCGCGATCGGGCGGGCGAACCGGGTCAAGGAGGCGCTCATGTTCGCCGGTCTCTCGCACGATCAGGTGCTCGAGGAGAGTTGCTGGGCGGACAGCTATCACCAGACGTTTCCGCGTCGCGGGGTGGTCCTGACGCTCAAGCGCCGCCGCGACGTCGGCTGACGTCCGGCAGGCGCCGGATCGAGGACGGCCGACCCGCGCGCCGGACCACGTCGTCGAGTGGTTCGACGGCCGTCGCGAGCGTGTGCGCGGTCGCGTGGTAGAGCGTGTCCGGGTCGATCAGCAACCCCACGTGTCCGGGCCAGAACACCAGGTCCGACGCCGCGCGCTCGTCATGCGGCACGATGCGCTCCAGCGCGCGCTCCTGCTCGCCGCTGTCGCGCGGCAGTACGACCCCGACGGCGAACGCCGTGCCCTGCACCAGCCCCGAGCAGTCCGCCCCGTCCGGTGTCCTCCCGCCCCAGAGATACGGCGCGCCGTCGTAGAGGCGGCGCGCGACGTCGACCGGCGAACCGGCGAGCGTCGTGCCCGGTGCGAGCAGATGATCGAACCGCGCGAACGCGTCGCGCGTGCCGTGTCGGCGGGCCAGCCCCGTCACCCGGACGAACTCCGCGCCCGCGTCGTCGCCCGGACGAGTGTCGGCCCTGTTCCCGACACCTTCCGACAGCGTGAGCTCGGCTCCGAACGGCACACGTAGTCTGAGCGGGCTCTTCAGGTCGGGCCTCGCGAACAGCAGCGTCGCCCTGACACCGACGATTCGGATGCGGGTGTCGTCTCGTCCGTCGCCCGGGCCGCCAGTGCCTTCAGGGCCGTCGTCAGGGCCGTCGTCAGGGCCGTCGAGAATGCCGAGATCGCCGGGCGCGTGATCGAGCGCGTCCGTCGGCACGTGGCCGACGTAGCCGTCCCGACGGTTCCTCACCCGGCACCAGTCGCCCGATCGTCCGAGCACGTCCACGCGCTCGCCGAACAGACACTGGGAGACGCGCTCGCTCGCCGCGTCGGCTGTGCCCTGCAGGTCGGCGACGGCGCGGATGCAGCGCGCGAGCGTCAACGCCTGAGACCGTTCAGCAGCAGGTCGACGTGGGCGCCTGCCCAGGCGTCGATGTCGATCGTCTCGAGCTCGGCGAACGAGGCGATCGCCGCGGCGACGATCTCCGGCGTGCGCTCGGACTTCCGGCGGCGGCGGCGGCGGCGGCGGGGCGGGGCGTCGTCGGCGGGGGCGGCGGAGGAGGACAGGGCGGCGGTGTCTCGGCGAGTGGCGCGGGGGCGGGGCGAGGGTGGAGCGTCGGGAGTATACGAAACGGCCCGGCCTGTCCGGCGTGGTCATCGACAACGGCCTCGTCATGGTCGACCTGTGCAACGAGTACCTCGCCGCCGGCCACGGCACGCGACACGCGGTCCGGGAAGGCACCGAGGACCGCTTCCGTCCGATCCTGCCGACCTCGGTCACGACCTTCCTCGGTGTCTACCCGCTGATCATGGAGACGAGCCTGCAGGCGCAGTTGCTGATCCCGCTGGCGGTCAGCATCGGCTACGGCGTGCTTGTTCGGCACCGTCATCATCGTGCTCGCGCTCGCGGTGCCGGCGCTGTTCGTCGCGCAGGCGAAGCTGTTCCGGAGCTACGTCGCCGACGCCGACGCCGCGCGTCCGATGCTCGACGCCGCCGACCGGCGCGGCTCGACGGGAACGAAACCGGATGACGGTCCCTCGCCGGTACGCTCCTGAGCGTCGGCCTCGGTCGGGACATCGGGACGCGGTTTGACGGTTTGACATCCGCTGGTGGCGCGGATACCGGCGCCGGTAAGATCGATCGATCGATCGATCGATCGCCAGCGAGTGACAGCCGTCCGCCGGATCGCCGGGCGTCTGTCCCGGTACCGCCCCGGTTCGTCCGGGTCCCTCGGGGCGATCGGTTCCCGCTCGCGCCGGCGAACTGTCGAACTCACCCGGAAGCCACATGCTCGACGTCCTGTCCGTAGCGCTCGGCGCGTCGATCATCGCCTGGGCGATCATGGACCTGTTCGGCACGGTGTTCATGGTCGGCGGCGGCCCGGCCGCGCAGACCCGCTGGGTCGCGAGCTCCGTGTGGCGCCTCGCGATCCGCATGCACGACCCCTCGAGCCGGCGTTCGCATTCGTTGCTGCGCGCCGCCGGCCCGCTGATCGTGCTGCTGGTCCTGCTGATCTGGATGTCCGAGCTGACGCTCGGCTGGGCGCTGGTGTTCGTGCCCGACGCCTTCGGATCGGGCGCCGATCCGAGCTTCGGCGACCGTCTCGTGTTCGCCGCCAAGGCGATGATCGGTCGCGGCGGCAACTCCGATCTCGTCGCCCCCGTGGAGGGCGGTTGGGAGGCGTTGCGGACCATCGCCGGCGCTACCGGGGTCACGCTCGTGTCGGTCGGGCTGGCCTACGTGCTGCCGGTGCTCGGCGGCGTCGCGCACCGGCGCTCGGTGGCCGCGACGATCTACACGCTCGGCGCCGATGTCGAGGAGATGCGCCGGCTGGCCGCCACCCGGGGCGGCAGCTCGTTCGAGCTGTACCTCGTCGCGCTGGTCCCGGCGCTCTCCGTCGTCGCGGAGAGCCAGCGTTCCTACCCGGTGCTCCACTACTTCCACAGCAAGGACCGTCACGCCGCGCTGGCTCCGGCGCTCGCGATGCTCGTCGAGTTCCTCCGCGACGACCAGGAGTCGCTGGAAGGCATCGACGCCACCGTCACCGAGCCTCTCTGCCGCGCGATACACAACGTCCTCGAGGCGCTGATCCGCATGGGACTGCAGGAGTACGCGGAGGACGTCGCAGGGGTCGACACCTCGGAGTTGCACCCGGTCGGCATCGGCAAGCTGGTCGGTGATCCCGACAACGAGGGGGTGGCGATCCACGAGTCGCGGGACGGCGTCGAGGCGGAGGTTCCCGGCAAGACCGTCCTGCCCTCGAAGGAGTGGCTGGAAGCCTATGCCGGGTTCGACGGATGGAACTGGGAAGACGTGGACCCCGGCACGCGCTGACGGCCGGCGTCGTTCCCCCCCCCCCCCCCCCCCCCCCACTGTCCGGCGGGACATGCCCGCGCTCCCTATACTCGGGCGTGTCACCGCCCGCCGGACGAGAGAGCGCCATGAGTTCACAGACGGTTCCCGGTGCGGCCCCGGACGCGAGAGGAGGCGGCGCCCCGATCGCCACCGGCCCGCACGCGCCGCATGCCGACGGCTGGATCGACAGCGTGAAGGCGTTCGCCCACCCGCGCGTCGTGACCATGCTGTTCCTCGGGTTCTCCGCCGGCGTGCCGATCCTGCTGATCTTCTCGTCGCTGAGCCTCTGGCTCCGCGAGGCGGGGGTCGAGAAGTCGGCGGTGACGTATTTCAGCTGGGCGGCGCTCGGCTACTCGTTCAAGTTCGTCTGGGCACCGCTGGTCGACAGGCTGCCGCTGCCGTTGCTGACCGGTGCGCTCGGCCGTCGGCGTGGCTGGCTGCTGCTCTCGCAGGTCGCCGTGGTCGCCGCCATCCTGTGGATGGCCTCGATCGATCCGGCGGCGGGAGGGCTCGGCGCGTCCGGAGAGGGCGGGGCGAGCGCCGCGCTGACGCTGATGGCGTTCGCGGCCGTCGCGCTCGGCTTCTCCTCTGCCACCCAGGACATCGTCATCGACGCCTACCGTATCGACTCGGCCGGACCCGAGCTGCAGGCGCTGATGTCCTCGTCCTACGTCGGCGGCTATCGCATCGGCATGATCGTGGCGGGTGCGGGCGCCTTGTACCTCGCCCAGGCGCTCGGCTCGACCGCCGAGGTCTACGACTACGGCGCGTGGCGGCTGACCTATGCCGCGATGGCCGCCGTCATGCTGGTCGGCATGGCCACGACGCTCGCGATCGACGAGCCCGCCGTCTCCGATGCGGCCGCTCCCGCCGGTTCGCCGCGCACCCGCTCGCTCGCCGACAACCTGCGCTTCTTCGCCGCGTTCCTGATCGGCGTCGCGGCGTTCATCGTCGCCTTCCGTCTGCTGGGCGGCACGGCGGGGGCGATCGGGGGAGCGCTGGCGGACGTGACGGGCGACGCGCTGGCCGGCCTGGTCGCCGCCACGCTGCGTCTGGCGTCGGCCCTGGGCGTCACGGCCGTCGCGTTCGCGGTGTTGATCAAGGGCGGTGCGGTCGACGACACCTACGTCCGCGAGGCCTACGTGGCCCCGATCGCCGACTTCTTCAGCCGCTACGGCGTCTCGATCGCGTGGCTGCTGCTGCTGTTGGTCGGGTTCTACCGCGTCTCCGACATCGTGCTCGGCGTCATCGCCAACGTGTTCTACCAGGACATGGGGTACACGAAGGCCGACATCGCGACGGTGTCGAAGGTGTTCGGACTCGTGGTGACGATCGCCGGCAGCTTTCTCGGCGGGCTGCTGGCCGTGCGGTTCGGGGTGCTGCGCATCCTGCTGCTCGGGGCGGTGCTGTCGGCGGTGACCAACCTGCTGTTCGTGCTGCTCGCCGGCGGGGAGCCGTCGATGGGCATGCTGTACCTGGTGATCGGTGCGGACAACCTGGCGGGGGGACTCGCCAACGCGGCGTTCATCGCCTTCCTGTCGAGCCTGACGAACGTCTCGTTCACGGCCGTGCAGTACGCGGTATTCAGCTCGCTGATGACGCTGTTCCCGAAGACGCTCGGCGGCTACTCGGGCTCGATCGTCGAGACGATCGGCTATTCCTCCTTCTTCGTCCTGACCGCCCTGCTGACGCTGCCGGTGATCGTCCTGATCGTGCTCGCGCGACGCCATCTCGATCGCGAGGTGAGTCTTGCCCCGGCCTGAACGTCCGACGGCGCGCCTGCAGGGGCGAATGCCTGCATGAGCGGCGGCACGAGCGTCGGCGTGGCCGTCGTCCGGGCCACGGGGCTTCCGCACGGGCACGGGTGGCTCGAACATCCACCCGGAAGGCCGTCGGGCCGGCCGCTCGAACACCTCCCTTTCGCGGAACACCTTTCATGCATCTGAGCTGGTACGGACAGGCCGCCTTCCGCATCGTCGACGACGCGGGCCGCCGGATCGTCTGCGATCCCTACGATCCGGAGCTGCTCGGATTCCCGCCGATCGACGAGCCCTGCGATCTCGTCGTCACCTCCTCGGCGAACGACCAGGCGCACTGCCGCCACGATCTGGTACCGGGGGAGCACGCCTGGGTGAACGCGCTCGACGTCGCCCGCGAGGGCGGGGCGCGTACGGTGGACGGGCTCGGGATCCGCGCCATCGAGTCGATGGAGGCGGAGGATCACCCGACGCACGACCCCGAGCAGAACGCGATGTACCGCTTCGTCGTCGACGGATTGCACGTCGCGCACATGGGCGACATCGGCAACCCGCTGACCGAGCGCCAGACGCGTTTCCTGGACGGTGTGGACGTCCTGCTCGCGCTCGCCGGCGGGCCGCCCGTCGTGCCGCTCGACGAGCTCGTGCGGGTGATCGGGGCGACCGCGCCGAGGCTCGTCGTGCCGATGCATCACCGCACGCCGCTCCTCGTGCCGCCGGGGCTCCTGGAAATCGAGCACTTCCTCGCGCTCGTCGATCCGGACACCGTCGATCGCGCCGACGCGTCGAGCGCGACGATCACCCGCGACACGTTGCCCGGACACACGCGGGTACTGGTGCTCGAGCAGAAGGTCTGAGCGTCTTCCGGGCACCGTTCGGCGCGACGTTCCGGGCGCCGCCGTTCTGCTAGCGTGCTGGCCTGGCCGGCACACACGGAATGCGCATGACCGTCCGATCCCTGATCGATCCGCTCCGTCTCGCCCAGCGCGACGCCGACCTGCCCGTCGTCCGCGGCGAGATCGAACGGCTGCTCGCCCCCGACGCCGTCGTGCACCTCGCCCATCCGTTCGAGGACCTCGACGGCGCCGAGGGTCTCGTCGAACGCGCGCTCGCCCCGCTCGCGAACGCCTTCCCCGACCTGGAGCGGCGCGACCTGATCGTCATGGACGGCACGACGCAGGACGGGGCGACGTGGATCGGCTGCTGCGGGCACTGGACCGGCACGTTCGCGCGTCCCTTTCTCGACATCCGTCCGACGGGTCACCAGGCGGCGATGCGCTTCCACGAATTCCACCGTGTCGAGGACGGTCGGGTCGTCGAGATGCAGATCCTCTGGGACATCCCCGAGCTGATGGTGCAGGCCGGAGCCTGGCCGATGGTGCCGTCGCTCGGGCGCGAGTGGCACGTGCCGGGGCCGGCCATGCAGGACGGACTGGCACCGGACGAGCGGGATCGCGAGCGCGCCGACGTGAGCCTCGCGCTCGTCGGCGACATGCTCGCGCACCTCGGCAAGCACGCGACGGAGGGCGTCGCCGGCATGGCGCTCGATCGCTTCTGGCACCCGGCGATGAGCTGGTACGGCCCGTCCGGCATCGGCACCTGCCGCGGTATCGAGGGGTTCAGGAACTGGCATCAGATCCCGTTCCTGAACGGTCTGCCCGACCGCGTCGGCGGCACTCCCGGCATGGGGCACCTGTTCGGCGACGGCGACTACGTCGCGTTCACCGGCTGGCCCGGCATGAACATGAGCGTGACCGGCGACGGCTGGCTCGGCATCGCCCCGTCAGGTCGGCGGATCACGATGCGGAGCCTGGACTTCTGGCGCTGCGAGGGCGCGCTGATCCGTGAGAACTGGGTGCTGATCGATCTCCTGCACGTGTACGCCCAGCTCGGCGTCGACGTGCTCGCGCGGATGCGCGAGTTCGACAAGGCAGGGGCGCCGCGCCCCGCGGGCTGAGCCGACCCGTGCGCCGGCCGCACCCCGTGCTCCGCGCCCCGACCTTCGCGCTCTCCGCTCCGATCCGGCGGAACGGGAGGCGTTACTCCTCCTCGTCGCGATAGGGCTCGACGCCGCTGTCGTCGTCACCGTCCGGCGCGTCGCGCGGGGTCATCGCCGAATCGTCCTCGGCCAGCGTGTCGACGCCTTCCTTCGGGCTGGCCTGATCGGTCGTGATGTTGTCCGGACGGCTGCCGCTGCCACCTGGGTTCATGCGCCTGACTCCCGCTGTCGCTGTCGATGAGATCGTCGAGTCTCGCCCGCGCGACGCGTTCGCGGTGCAGCGATGGAGAATCGACAAGAGCGACGCGAACGGCGCGAACGGCGCGGGCGGAGCGGTCGCGGCATGTTCGGACTGAACCGGCTTCAGGTACTCGCGGGCAATTCGATCCGCGAGCCGTCGCGGCCGACCGTCAGCGCACCGTCCCAGATGCCGTCGACCGCCTCGCGCCAGTGTCGCTCGGTGTAGCTCGGGTCGTCCGCGGGGATCAGGTGCGACAGGGCCAGCGCCTTCACGCCCGCGTTCGCGGCGGTGCGGGCGGCGTCGTGGGCGAAGGTGTGCGATCGCAGCCAGCGGGCCATGAGCCTGTCGCTGCCGTCGCCGATGCGGGCCATCAGGGCGGGCAGGGCGCTTTCCGGCATCGCCTCGTGGATCAGCAGGTCGGCTCCGCGCGCGAAGTCCTCCAGGGCGGCGATGGGGGCGGTGTCACCCGAGAAGACGACGTGCACGTCCTGGGCCCTGAACGACAGCGCGAAGCAGTCGACGAGCGGCGGATGCCCCGTGCGCAACGCCGTCGGCGGCCAACACGATCCGCTACTACGCCGAGGCGCTCGACAAGGTCTACGGCCAGATCGCCCCGAGCGCGGGCGACATCCTCGGCATGATCCACGGCGCGGACGGCACCGTGCCTCTCGGCGGCGTGGGTCAGTCGGGCAACGGGCACGACAAGTCCCTGCACGCCATCGACAAGTACATCGACCTGAGAACGGCCTGGATCAAGCTGTAGGAGCACCTGCCATGGCGGACAAGACCGTTCTCGTCGTCGGGACCTTCGACACGAAGGAGGATGAGCTGGGTTTCCTGGCGGACGTGATCCGGAATCCGCGGCATCGACGCGTCGCTGTCACCGAAGTTCGGCAACATCCGCGATCACCTGGAGCACACGGCATGACGGCGCTCGACGACGACATCGCGAAGCTCGGCGGGTATCTCGCGCGCTTTCGCGACGGCGGCGTCCCGAAGCGGAACGGGTGCGGCGCCCGTACCAGGGCCGTACCCTGCTGACGTCGGACAACCTCGGGATCCCGCCGGAGTTCTATCACCGGATGGATCGGCTCGAGCCGAGCCACCCGAAGTACGCGCCAGGTCGAGGGCATCGGCACCCTGCGCAACGGCGTGGAGGACGAAGTGCCATGACGCCACACGATCACGCGCGCGCGGCGGAAGCGCTGCTGCAGGCCGAGCGGACGGGTGTGCAGACGGGCCTGCTGACCTTGCACCACCCCGACACGGGCATGGACGACGCCTGCGCGATCCGGAACGCGATCCACCGCGCGAAGCGCGAGCAGGGCCGACGCGTCATCGGCTGGAAGATCGGGCTGACGTCCCGCGCCATGCAGCAGGCGCTGGACATCGACATGCCCGACAGCGGCATCCTGTTCGACGACATGGCGCTCGAACACGGCGCCGTCGTGCCCGCCTGGCGATTCATCAGCGTCGTCCGACCGACCGAATGTCCGGCCGACACTCGGGTCCACGCCGACTTCGGCCGTTTCGGCAGCGTCGCCGTCCCGTTCGCCCGACGGGGAGGCACATGCCGGCATCCGAGCGCACGATCGACGAGTCACCGCGCCGTGCCCGCGTGGCGGCGAAGGGCGTCGCCATGCCCGCGCGCGCACTCGCCCGGGCCGCTCTGCTGCTCGCCGGGTTCGCCGTCGGGGGCTGCGAGACGAGTCCGACCGAGCTGCCGGCGCGCATCGACGGAACGCTTCGCGTCGCGACCTACAACGTCCACTACATCGTGCTCTCCGAACCGACCGGCGCCTGGTCGGTCGGGGACTGGGAGCGCAGGAAGCGGCCGCTGGATGCCGCGTTCGACACTCTCGACGCGGACATCGTCGCCTTCCAGGAGATGGAGAGCTTCGCGGGCGGCAGCGGCGGCGAGGTCAACCTGACGCTCGACTGGCTGCTGGCACGCGATCCCGACTACGCGGCCGCGGCCGTCGGCGAGGCCCGCGAGTTTCCCTCCACGCAGCCGATCCTGTATCGCGCGGACCGGCTGACGGTGCTGGAGCAGGGCTGGTTCTTCTTCTCGGAGACCCCCGACGTCATCTACTCGCGCACGTTCGACGGCTCCTACCCGGCGTTCGCCTCGTGGGCGCGCTTCGAGGATCTCGACAGCCGCGAGACCGTGTCGATCGTCAACGTGCACTTCGAGTTCGAGAGCTTCTCCAACCGGCGCAAGTCCGCCGAGCTCGTGGCGAGGCGGATCGGCCCGCGCACCGAGGCGGGGGAGCGTGTCCTGCTCGTCGGCGATCTGAACGCGTGGCACGGGATGCGGCCGATCGAGATCCTCGAGGAAATCGGCCTGAGCTTCCTGCCGGTACGCGGGGCGACCTACCACATGAACCGCGGTATCGACCTGATCGGCGCGATCGATCACATCACCCACTCTCCGGGGCTGCGGCCCCTGGGGGCACCGGTCGTGGTGCGGCGGAAGTTCGAGGGAGAGTGGCCGTCCGACCACTACCCGGTGATCGCGGATGTTCGCTAGCGGTCTGTCTCGCTGAGCCCGACCGTATCGGCGAGACGGACCGCTAGCGATTCGTCAGAGCGCGAGCATCAGCGCCGCGTAGCCGAACGCTCCGCCGACGAACGGCAGGAACCGGCTTTGGCGATCCTCCGGAAGCTCCTCCTTCAACACGTTCAGGATGGTCGCCCCGGCGAGAAGAGCGAACAGGACGTGTACCGTCCCCTCGGACACCTCCAGCACGAGCCCCGCGAGCCAGCCGGCGAGCACCGCCGCGCTCAGCAGCCAGCGCCCGATCCGGCGGTAGCGCGTCCGGTGATGGCTCGACAGGCCGTGATCGTTGACGATGAAGTGCAGCGCGTAGGCGAACGCGAACAGGAGGAGACCCCGCACGTCCTGCTCGACGCGATGCACGAGGAGGTAGCCGATCAGCGCGTTGTACAGCACGAACATCGCCAGGTGCAGCCGGAACACGGCCGCGTCGCGCCGCGCGGACTCGCGGTCGTCGCGATCGGGGCCCTCGCGCTGGACGAACAGCTCGAGACCGTAGAAGACGATCAGGCCGAGCATGGCGACGACGTAGACGTGATGATCGAACCAGGTCTCCCCGAGCGACTCGCTGAAGTGGTGCTGCGCTTCCTGCAGTTCCGGGAAGACGTGCACGAACACGTACGCGACCGATATGCCGCCCGCGAACGACAGCCAGCGGCTTCTCGGCGTGATGTCCAGGAAGCGCAGCCGCCCGGCGAACAGGTGCACGAGCACCAGCACGGCGACGACGAACGGTTGCAGCCCGTGCACGGCGGGCGAGCTCCGGCGGTCGCTACCCGCGTGTCGGGTCGGAGGGGTCCGCCGCGTCGTCGGTCTCGAGTCCGGTACCGGTGAGTCGGTCACCGGCCGAGTGGTCGGCGACGTCGGCGGAGGCATCGGCGTCGACACCCTCGTCGAGAGGGGTGGCGGGCCCGCGATCGTCGTAGGTCGCCTCGACGACGGACTCTCCGCCGGTCACCTCGGCGGTGTCCATCGAGCCGTCGTCGAAGTCCAGCTCGCGCCGTCCGGCGGAACCGGCGAGCTGGTCGATCGCGTCCGGCGACACGCCCGGCGTGCCGCCGAGGCCGTCGGCCGGACGGTCCGTGCCGTGCATCGGAGCCGACACCGCGCCCTTGTCGGCGATCGGGCCGCCGGAGACGTTCTCGTCGTCGGGGATGTCGTTCGGGTCGGGATCGGGGCTCATCGCGGCACTCGTCGTGGTGGAAGGGACGAAGGTTCTAGCGCGATGTCGGCGGTGACGGTGGACGACGGCAGCATTTACCGGGTGGTCAGCCGCCCTTGCGCGTCGTCCCCTTGCGATGCGTCGACACCCGGGCCGCCGCGCCCGCGCCTCGGCCTTCCACCGGCTTTCCCTTGCCCTTGTTCGTGCCCTTGTCCTTGTCCTTTTCCTTGTCCTTCGAGAACGGCTTCGAGAAAGGTGCCTTGCCGGTCGTCGCACGATCGGACGCCTTCCCTGCCGCTCCGCCGGTTCGCTTCCCGGTCTTGTCGCCCTTGCCGCCGGTCTTCGTCCGGGGAGCGCTGTCCGCCGATCGTTTCGGGGGGCGTCGCGCCATGGCCGCGCGCGCGTCGCCGCCCGGGCGTCCGGCCGCGGGTACGCGCGACCCGCCATCGGCACCCGCGCGGGCGATCCCGAGCTGGCGTCCGCAGACCCAGACGCGCTTGAGCTCCTTCAGCATGAACTTGGGCATGCCTTCGGGGAGATCGACGAGGCTGTGATCGTCGTGCACGTCGACGCGGCCGATGAACTCGGCGCGGATGTCCGCCTCGGACGCGATCGCGCCGACGATGTTCGACACCTCCACCCCGTGCGTGCGTCCGACCTCGACGCGAAAGCGTTCCATGACGAGCGCGGGCGAGGCCGAGGACGGCGACGCTGCCCGCACCGGCTCCCGCGACGGTGACCGATGCGAATCGCGGTCGGCGTCCGGCGCCGCCGCTTCCGCCTTCGCGGGAGCCGTCGGAGACGTCGTCGCGGAGGGCGGGGAAGGTGTTCCGCTCGACGTGTCGCCAGCCCCCGCGTCGGATGCACCGGGGGCAGGCTCGACGGCGACCGGCGGCGCCGGAGTTGCCGGAGGTCGTGACTCGATCGCCGAAGCCGCCGAAGCCGCCGGTGTCGCTTTCCCCGTGCGTGCGTCGCGCGGCTTGCTGACGCGTGTCTCGTCGGCCCGCGCCTTCTTCTTCGGCTTGCCCTTCGTCGCCCGCTCCTCGAGCAGCAGCGGACGCTCGCCTATCGCGAGCCGCGCGAGGGCGGCGGCGACGCGTGTCATCGGCACCTCGCGCCGCTCGGCATAGCGTTCGACCAGGCGCTCGAGGAACCCGAGATTTCCGCCCGCGAGCACGTCGTCGATGCCGGCCTCGAACGCCTCGACGCGACGCTCGTTGACCATCTCGACAGTGGGCAGCGTGAGCGGCTCGATCTTCTGCTTGGTGGCGTGCTCGATGGCGCCGAGCAGGCGCCGCTCGCGCGGCACGACGAACAGGATCGCCTCGCCCGAGCGCCCCGCGCGGCCGGTGCGCCCGATGCGGTGCACGTAGGCCTCGGTGTCGTACGGGATGTCGTAGTTGACGACGTGGCTGATGCGATCGACGTCGAGCCCGCGGGCGACGACGTCGGTGGCGACCAGGATGTCGAGCCGCCCGCCACGAAGCTTGTCGACCTGTCGCTCGCGCTCCTTCTGCGGCATGTCGCCGTTCATCGCCTGGGCGGCGAAGCCGCGCGCCTCGAGCTTCTCGGCGAGCTCGACCGTCGAGCTCTTCGTGCGCACGAACACGAGCATCGCCTCGAACGGCTCGACCTCGAGGATGCGCGTCAGCGCCTCGAGCTTGTCCATGCCGCCGCCGACCATCCAGACCCGCTGCCGGATCGTCGTCGCCGCCGAGCGCCGTCCCTCGATGCCGATCTCCTCCGGATCGTTCAGGTGGCGCTTCGCGATGCGCCGGATCGGTGGCGGCATCGTGGCCGAGAACAGCGCCGTCTGCCGCTTGGCGGGCGTCTGCTCGAGCAGCCACTCGACCTCGTCGACGAACCCCATGCGGAGCATCTCGTCGGCCTCGTCGAGCACGAGCGTCGTGAGCGAGTCGAGCACGAGGGTGCCGCGCTTGACGTGATCGGTGACCCGCCCCGGCGTGCCGACGACGACCTGGACGCCGCGCGCGAGCGCCTTCAGCTGCCCGGTGTAGTCCTGCCCGCCGTAGACAGGCAGCACGCGCAGCCGCGGCGAGGCGCTGGCGTAGCGGGTGAAGGCCTCGGCCACCTGGATGGCGAGCTCGCGCGTCGGGGTCAGCACGAGCGCCTGCACGTGCTTCGCGCCGGGGTCGAGCCGCGCGAGGATCGGCAGCGCGAACGCCGCCGTCTTGCCGGTGCCGGTCGGCGCGTGGCCGAGGACGTCGCGTCCGGCGAGCAGCGGCGGCACGGTGCGCGCCTGGATCGGCGTCGGTGTCTCGTAGCCGACGGCCGCGAGCGCGTCGAGCAGCGGAGCGGGCAGGCCGAGATCGGCGAACGAGCGGACGGGCTCGGCCATCGGGGAGGTCCGGGGAGGGCGGGGGTGCGGCATCATACGGCAACGCCGTTCGCCGACCCTGGAGAAACACCCGTGCGCCATTGGCTGTTCAAGTCCGAACCCGACGTGTTCGGCATCGACGACCTGGAGGCGATGCCGAACGGCACCGACCACTGGGACGGCATCCGGAACTACCAGGCGAGGAACTTCATGCGCGACGACATGAAGGTCGGCGACACCGGCTTCTTCTACCACTCCAACTGCGCCGTGCCCGGCATCGTCGGCACCGTCGAGATCGTGCGCGAGGCCTATCCCGACCACACCTCGCTCGATCCCGACTCCCCGTACTTCGACCCGAAGGCGAAGCCGGACGTGCCCCGCTGGGTCATGGTCGACGTCGCCTTCCGCGGGCGCTTCGCCGAGACCGTGCCGCTGGCGACCCTGCGCGAGACCGGGGGCCTCGAGGAGAGTCCGCTCGTCAGGAAGGGCAACCGCCTGTCGATCGTGCCGGTGACGGCGAGCGAGCGACGCGTCATCCTGAAGCTCGCGAAGAGCGGCTGAGTCTCGGTCCAGGTGGCCGGAACGGCTGGAACGGCTGGAACGGCTGGAGCGTCGGACGTGCCGAGGGCGCCGAAGCTCCGCCGCGCCTCGCCTCGCCGTGCGTTGACGAGGGCGGGGATCGCGGTTCAGCATGGCCCGATGGAGACATCGACACCGACCGATCCGGGCGTCGTCCTCGTCGTGCGCCTTCATGTGGACGCGACCCGCGTGCCCGAGTACGAGCGCTTCGAGCGGGATGCCGCGCGCGAGCTCGCCCGTCACGGGGCGCGTATCGAGCGGGTGATCCGGTGTGCGGACGGGACGCCCGCGGACGAACCGTTCGAGGTGCACCTCGTGCGCTTCCCGGACGAGGCCGCGGTGGTGGCGTGGCGTCGGAGCCCGGACACGCGGGCGCTCGCGACGCGGCGCGAGGCCGTCGTCCGGGATTCGTCGGTGTTTCGCGGTCGCGATCACCCGGGTTATCACGACGGAGACGCCTCGGTGGTCCCGATCGCCGATCTGCTCGTCGGTGATGTGCCCGCCGTGTCGGCGCGATGGGCGGAATCGACCGAGCGTCTGACGACGACGTACGAGTTCCCGGGCTTCGGCGAGGCGATCCGGTTCATGGCGAGCTGCACCGCCGCGATCGACGCCCTCGATCACCATCCCGACTGGAGCAATGCCCGCCGCCGGGTGCACGTGTCGTTGACGACGCACTCGGCCGGGCACGTGACCGACCTCGATCGGCGGTTGGCCGCGGTGCTCGATCGTCTCTACGCCGGCGACCGGGCGACGTGCGAGCCGTCCGGATGAAGCGACGACATCACGCGCGTGCACTCGCACGCCGGGGCTTCGACGGCGATCGCCCGGCGCGGACTGGCCTCGTGCGGTGACCTCGTTCATGCTCGAGTGCACCGTTGCCGCCGGAGCTCGCCGCCGTCTCGACGATCCGGTGGGCGAGGTACTCGGCCCGGTAGACGCCGTCGGTCTCGGACTCGAGCGGCTGGTTCCAGTACGGCTTCAGCGCGAGCGCCCGCGCGCTCTCGAGCGGCTCGAAGTAGCGCGTGCCGATCAGGTGCAGCGCGAGCGTGTCGCCGCGCGGCACGAGGCCGAGATCGAGCGTCTCGGTGTTGACGCCGAAACGGTGCGCGCCGAGCCGGATCGCGCGCCCGCCGTCGTCGAACAGGTCGGACTTGTCGCGGAGGCCGCGAGACTGCTGGCGCTCGAGCTCGAGCATCGCCTCCACGGTGGTGACGTTCTTCTTCTTGATCGCGAGCTCCTCGTCCTTCTCGAGTTCGTTGGTGCGGACGTTCTGGGTCGCGGTCAGCTCGGTGATCTTGCGGATGCCCTCGGCATCGAGGATGTTCGACGGGTCGAGCGCGCTCTATCGGTGTCTGCTCGAGGTAGTCGATCGCGACGTCCTCCAGCACGTAGCCGTTCAGGTCGTCGCCGATGACCTCGATGACCTTCTCGCGGAAGTGCTGACGGTTCTCGAACAGCTGCACGAAGTCGATCTGCTTGCCGACCGTCTTCAGCGCCTCGGAGAACTTCGCGTTGAACAGGAGGTTCACCGCCTCGCGATCGGACGCGCGGCTCGCGCCGATGGACTTGGCGACCTTCAGGACGTCGTCGGCCGTCTCGTTCACCCGCAGGTGGAACGCGACGACGATGTCCGCGCGCATGTTGTCGGCGCAGATCAGCCCGTCCCTGCCGCGTCGATCCACCTCGAGCGTGATTAGGGAGATCCTCATCAGCTCCTTCTTGTAGAGGATCGGGTAGACGAGGGCACCGGTGAAGTGCACCTTCGGGCGCGAGCTCATGTCGTTGACGATCAGCGCGGTGCCCTGCTCGACCTTGTAGTAGAACGCCTTGAACAGGGTCGCGAGCCCGGCGAGGACGAGGAAGAAGATGCCGATTCCGGTGACGATGGGCATCAGGACGGTGAGATCGGCCATGACGGAACAGCGGACGCAGCGGGCGGATCAGGCGTGCCGTGATCCAGGCCGCCGCGAGGAAGGTGGGCACGAGCAGGACGAGGCCCGCGAGCCAGCGGAGCGCGCCCGGCGGGATCGGCGCGAACAGGAAGTGTACGGCGTAGTAGCTGACGAGCCAGCCGCTCAGGGCGAGCAGCGACAACGAGACCGGTACCGGCACGCCTGTGAGACCGAAGCGCAGGAGCAGCCCGGCGAGCACGTCGACGTTGGTCGCGTCCGAGCCCGCGTTCAGGTCGCTGTCCCCGACGCTCGCGTCGAGCACGTCCAGGTCCACGATGCCGAGCACCGCGCCGAGCCGGTTACAGCACGCAGAGCCCGAGCAGGATCGTCCACGGGAGCGTCGGGAAGGCGGCGATGTTCCGGTAGGAACGGGTTCATCGAGTCACTCAGCAGCATCGCGAACATGGTGGGCCTCCTTCCTCGCTTGTGGGTGGGGGAGGGCGAGCGCTCCGGCTCGCCCGCGATCGCCGCGGAACGCGCGGGAATCGGTGGCGGATCGGTGGCGGATCGGCACGCGACGGGCGCGCGCCGACGCGAAGTCAGTCTCGCTTCTTCAGGCGTGCCAGCACGGCGTCGGCCGACGAATCGGCGGGCTTGATGCCGGCCGCCTCGAGCCGGGCGTCGAGCGACTGCCCTCCGGACGACTGGCACCCGACCGCCTCGTCGGCCAGCTCGCGGGCGGCCCGCCCGGACGCCGCGCGCAGCGCCTGGCGCTCCTTGATGCGTTCGAGCGAGTCCATCGCCGTGCGCAGCTTCGCGTTGGTGCCGCCGTGGCGTTCGGAGACGCTTTCCTGGGCGCGTTGCACCGCCTCGGTCGCACGCACGACGTCGACCTGCTGCTTCATGTGACGCAGATCGTCCTCGGCGCCGCGGATCGCGGCCCTGAGCTCGTCCGCGCTCGCGGCGAAGCCGCGGGCCGCCTCGTCCTCGCCGGCGAGCTCGGTCTCCAGGCGCGCGATGCGCGCGGCGACCTCGAGCGCGAGCGGCTCGTCGTCCTGCGCGAGCGCCTTCCTCGCGTAACCCTCGTGTTCCTCGATCGTGCCGCGCAGGCGGGCGGCCTTCTCCTCGGCGAGCTTCTGGCGGGCGATGATCGAGGCGAGGCTGTCGCGCGAGCGCTTGAGCTCGGAGTCCGCGTCGCGGATCTCCTGATCGAGGATGCGCAGTGCCTGGGCATCGACGATGGCCTCTCCGGCCTCGGACACGCCGCCACGCAGCGCGGTGATGATCTTGTCGACGACGTTCATGCGGGGTCTCCGGCGGTGATCGGATCGGTGGCGACGAGGAAGTCGGCGTAGGCCTCGGTCGCGTGGATGACGTTGCTGGCGAGCAGACCGATGATCTGCGCGACATCGGCCAGGCTCGCGGCCGAGCCGAGCGCGCCGAACATCAGGTAGTAGTCCTCGTCGGCGCGTGGCTCGAGACACAGCGTCGAGAGCGGGAAGTACTTGTGGGTGCGCAGGACCGTCTCGTCGAACGCCGCCGGGTCGGCGACGTCCGCGTGCCGCCACAGCACCGACTCGACCACGAGCTGGTCGCCGGCCACGGTGACGAACACGGGAAGGTCCCCGTATTCGTGCATGACGACGAGCAACGCGGCTTCGGCGCCGGCTATCAGCTCGCAGCTCGCGTGTCCGTCGCGGACGAAGGCGGTGCCGAGCAGCTCCGCGTACAGGGCTCCGGTGCTCCACGGCGCCCGTTCGACATCCGCGCCCGCCGCGACGGCATCGGGATCTTCCCGAAGGGTCTTCTCGAACGCGCGCGCCCGGTCCGCCTGTTCGGGACGGATCCAGATCTCCTTCTTGACCAGTCCCTGTGCCCGCAGGCGTCGGCGGTACTCGCGCTGGTAGTGCGCTGACGTCTTGATGTTCACGAATCCAGCATAGCCACTCACATGTGATTACGCAAGATATTTACATGTGATAGCTCGGCGACCTTCTCCGGGCGCCGAGCTCGACTGTCGCGCGGACCCGCTCGTGCGCCGATCGTCGAGGAGCCGTCCGGGGCGGCGATGCCGTGATGCATCGCGGCCCGACGTCACTCAGCGGCGCAACACGATCATCGCCCAGCGCCCGATGTTGACCAGGTCGCCGAGCGCGCGCGCGAAGTAGGTCCAGGCGGCCGCCTGCAGGACGCGGCGCACGGCCGGCAGATCCCCCTCCGCCACGTACTCGCCGCCCTTCAGGATCGGCAGCGCCTTGACGAAGCTCGCGTCGTACTCCTCGGGCAGCACGATCAGGTAGGCGAGAGCGCCGGCGAGTTGCAGCAGCAGGCTCAGCACGACGACGCCGAGCATCGCCGCGGGCGCCTTCAGCACGATCGCGATGATCGGCAGCGCCGTGAGTATCAGGATGCCCGTGCGCTTGAGCGCGTTGGCGAGCGGCAGCCAGCGCGAGCGCAGCCGTGACAGGGGCTCGTCGCGCGCGAACTGGATCGCGTGCCCGATCTCGTGCGTCGCGACCGCCACGGCCGCGAGCGAACGCCCGTCGTGATGATCGGGGCTCAGGCGGACGGTGCGCGTCGCCGGGTCGTAGTGATCCCGGAACGGATCGGTGCGCTCGACCGTCACGCCGTCGAGCCCGAGACGCTCGATCAGGTGGCGGGCGAGTTCCGCGCCGGTGCCGGGCAGGTCGGCGCGCTCGGCGCCGTGACGGCGGAGCACGTGCCGCACCCACAGGCTCGGTGCCCAGGCGAGCAGGAGCAGGAGCGCGGTGAGGATGACGTAGGGCATGGCGAAGCGGGCGCGAGTGGTGACCGGCGATCGGCGATGGGTGGTGATCGGCGGCGACGGGCGGGCGATCGGCTACAGTCGAGCGTACGGCCCGCGCCCGTCTCCGGCGCGGGCGACGGCGGAGTCGGCGTGTTCGACGTGTGTACGAAGAATCGGTTCGACAGGTTGCGCGCCGTCGCTCGCCGCCGCACCGCGTCCGGTGACGCGGGGGCGCGCTGCCCGGGGAAGGTGCCGGCCCGGTGGCGCCGATGAGCGTCCCGCCGCGAGACGCGCTCGCCTCGATCGCCGAACGCGAGCGGCGTCTGGAGGCGCTCGCCGCACCGCACATGGCCCCGCTGGCCGCCCTGGTCGCGTCGCTCCGCGAGCGCCATCCCGACCGTCACGTCCCCGATGCCGATCCCGCCGACGGCGGCGTCCACGCCCGCGCCCTGCTGCTGCTCGAGGCGCCGGGGCCGCAGTCGGTCGCGACCGGGTTCGTCTCGCGCGACAGCCCGAACGCGACGGCGCGGAACCTGCGCGCGTTGCTCTCGGAGGCGTCGATCCCGCGCGAGTCGGTACTGGTCTGGAACGTCGTGCCGTGGTACGTCGGCGACGGGAAACGCATCCGGGCGGTGACGCCGGCCGACATCGACGCGGCGTTCGAACCGCTCGGGCGCGTGCTCGACGCGATGACGTCGCTCGAACGGATCGTCCTGGTCGGACGCAAGGCGCAGCGGGTCGAACCGCGCCTCCGGGAGCGATTCCGGATGCGCCGCGAGACGATCGACATCGCCCGCACCTGGCACCCGAGCCCGCAGGTGTTCAACATCTCGCCCGACAGGAAGGCCGAGGCGCGGGCGGCGTTCGTCGCGCTCGGGCGCTCGCTCGCGCGCCCCTCCGCGAAGGCTCGCCGGCCTGCACGACCGACCGAATGACCGGACGGCACGGCCACGCCGCTCGGCGGGTCGGCTACCGAGCCGTCTTCGGCGCCAGGCAGCGCTCGATCACCTGCACCGGATGCAGCGCCTCGCGCCCGACGCCGTCGCGGATCTGCTCGTGGCAACTGAAGCCGTTCGCGACGACGACGGCGTCCGCACCGGCCGACGTGATCGCCGGGGCGAGCGCGCGGGCGAACAGCGCCTGCGCGATCGGGCGCGTCGCCGCGCGCATGCCGTAGGTGCCGGCCATGCCGCAGCAGCCGCTCTCGGGCTCGGAGAGCTCGTCGAAGCAACGGCGCATCCAGGCGCGCTCGCCGGAGGCGCGGGCGAGCGACTTGTCGTGACAGTGCAGGTGCAGGAGACCACGCCCGAGGGTGCGCGCCGGGACGGTGCCGCGTTCGTCGAGCAGGTCGGTCAGGGTCATCGCCCGTGCGGCGAGGTTCCGTGCGCGGGCGTCGTCGGGAAAGAGCCGTGACAGCTCGTCGCGGAACACCGACAGGCAGGACGGTTCGAGCACGACCACGCGCGCGCCGTCGGGCAGGGCGGCGTGGAACCCGTCGAGGATCGCCGACAGCTGCTCGCGGGCGCGCTCGAGGAATCCGTACTCGTACAGCGGACGCCCGCAGCAGAAGCGCTCGCGCGCGACGAGCACCTCGGCGCCGCTCGCGCGGAGCACCCGCACGGCGCTCGTCAGGACGTCGGGGCGGTAGTGCGCGTTGACGCTGTCGGCCCAGAGGACGACGGGGTCGCCGACGACGGGGTCGCCGACGACGGGGGGAGCGAAGCGGTGGAACCGTGCGTCCGCGTCGTCCGCCTCGCGCGCGACCCACGTCGCGAACGGCTCGCGGGCGAGTGCCGGCAGCGCCTTGTCCGGTGCGATGCCGAGCAGGCGCTTCGCGAGCGCGCCGAGCGGGCCACGCTGCAGCGCGTTGACGAGGGGGGCCACGCGGGCGAGCCGCGGCAGCGTCGTGCCGACCTGTCCGAACGCCCGGTGGTGGAGCGGGCGGCGACGCCCCGCCCAGTGGCGCGCCATGAACTCCGCCTTCCACGACGCGATGTCGACCTGCGTCGGGCACTCGCTCCTGCAGGCCTTGCACGACAGGCAGTGCTCGAGGGAGTCGGCGACGTCCTCGTCGGCCCAGCCCCGGGAGATCGTCTCGCCGCGCACGAGCTCGTGCAGCAGGTGCGCGCGCCCGCGCGTCGAGTGACGCTCCTCGCCGGTGGCCTGATAGCTCGGGCACATCGCGCCGCTCGCCGCGCGGCACTTGCCCATGCCGATGCAGCGTTCGGTGGTGCGCCCGAACCCGCCGGCGTCCTCGACGAAGCGCAGGGTCGTCTCGACCGCGGGCGTCCGGTAGTCCGGTCCGAAGCGCAGGTTCTCGTCCATCCGGTACGGCTCGACCAGCTTGCCCGGGTTCATGCGCCGCTCCGGGTCCCAGGCGCGCTTGAAGCGCTCGAACGCGCCGACCAGCTCCTCGCCGTACATGACCGGCAGGAACTCCGCCTTCGCCTGACCGTCGCCGTGCTCGCCGGACAGCGATCCGCCGAACTCGACGACCAGCTCGGCGATCTCCCGGCTGAACCGCCGCCACGTCGCGACGCCCTGCGCCGAACGCGTGTCGAAGGTGATGCGGGCGTGGATGCAGCCGTCGCCGAAATGCCCGTACAGGCTCGTCGTGTAACCGTGTCGATCGATCAGCTCCTGGAACGCGCGCAGGTAGTCGCCGAGCCGGAGCGGATCGACGGCGGTGTCCTCCCAGCCGACGATCGGGTCGACCCCTTCGGGATCGAGGCTCATCGAGGTCGCCGACGCGCCCTGCTCGCGGATGCTCCAGAGCGCGGTCACGGTGGCCGCGTCCGTCACCTCCTCCACGGCGACGACGCGCTCGGACGCGTGCATCGCGCGCGCGAACGCGCGGCAGCGTTCCTCGAGCGTCGCCTCGTCGGGTGCGGCGATCTCGGTCAGCAGCCAGGCGCGGCCCTCGGGCAGGAGAGCGACCTCGGCGAGGCGCCGCTCGCGCGCGATCAGCCCGCCGACGATGTTCCAGTCGAGCCCTTCCATGGCGATCGGCGCGTGCGGCAGGATCTCGACGACGGCGTCGCCGGCGACGTGGATGTCCGGGAAGCCGAGCACGAACAGGCGCTTGTGCGCGGGGTTCTCGACCAGCCTGACCCGGGCCTGCAGTATCGACACGCAGGTGCCTTCCGAGCCGACCAGCGCACGGGCGACGTCGAAGCCGTTCTCGGGCAGGAGCTGATCGAGGTTGAACCCCGAGACGCGCCGCTTGATCGTCGGGAAACGCTCGCGGATCGACGCCGCGTGCTCGTCGCGGAGGGCGACGAGCTCGGCGTATATCCTCGCCCGCTCGTCGCCACCGGCGAGGATCGCCGCGAGCTCCTCGTCGCCGGTCGGGCCGACCGTGAAACGGGCACCGGCCGCGGTCAGCACCTCGAGTTCGACGACGTTCTCGACCGTCTTGCCCGCGAGCATGGAGTGCGGGCCGCAGGAGTTGTTGCCGATCATGCCGCCGAGCGTGCAGCGGCTGTGCGTCGCCGGGTCGGGCCCGAACGTCAGCCCGACCTTTTCCGCCTCCGCCTTCAGCGCGTCGCAGACGACGCCGGGCTCGACCAGCGCCGTCCGTGACGTGGCGTCGATCTCGAGCACACGGTTCATGTGGCGCGAGCAGTCGAGCACGATCGCCCGGTTGACGCACTGCCCGTTCTGCGACGTGCCACCGCCGCGCATCAGCACCGGCAGCCCGTGCTCGCGGCACAGCGCGGTGATCGCGACGACATCGTCGGCACCGCGCGGACGCACCACGCCGAGCGGCACCTGGCGGTAGTTCGAGGCATCGACCGCGTACAGCGCGCGGGCGGCGTCCGAGAAGTCCGCGTCCTTCGGCAGCAGGCGCTCGAGCGCCTGCCGGCAGGCGGCGAGCGCGCGCTCGTCGACGGCCGTGTCTCTCGGACCGGGTGGCGGGACGGGAGCGTTCATCGGGCGTCGGGGCTCGTGGACGAGGAACCTGCCGGCGGCAGCGGTGCCCGGGAGGGCGACATCGGTGCGGTGATGCCGGAACGAGGGTGCGGGGGGCATCGCGTCGGGAACATCAGGGCAGCGGCACCTTCAGACCGAACCGGAACAGGGCGTGGAAGCCGAGCACGATGGCGATGCCGGCCAGTGCGTGACGCGTCAGCGTGCCGATCGTCCAGCGTCCGTGCATCGCGGCGAGGAGGCTCGCGGCGAAGGCGAGCAGGGCGGCCGGCAGGAAGCCGAGCGTACCCATCAGCGCGACGGCGACGAGCATCGAGCCGACGAGCAGGACGCGGCGCCATGTCGCGTCGGGCGAGACGTCCGTCGGGGCCGCCGGCCGGGTCGGATGCCACCAGGTCTGCGCGAGCGCCAGGAGGCAGAGGATCACGAGCGCGATGCCGACGGTGCGCGGGAAGACGACCGAGTCGACGTCGCTGTAGCCGGCCGTGTCGAACAGCGCCCAGACGCCGAAACCGAGCAGCGCGAGCGTCACGACGAGCTCGCCGGGCGACGCGCGGGACGGCGTCGCGACGGGTTCGTCCCGCGTTTTCCCGTGTGTCACGAGGTCGCGTCCGGTCGAATGGCGCTCCGTCGCGCGCGCACCGCGGGCCACGCCACCGACAGCAGCGTGAACGCGATGATCGCGAGCGATATCGGTCGGCCGAAGAACATCGCGCCGAGCTCGTCGGTGGCCGCGCCGATCGTCCACGCCTGCACGAACCCCTGCTCGGCGATCGGGCCGAGGATCAGTCCGAGCACGATCGGGGAGGCGGCGTAGCCGAAGCGTCCGAGCACCCAGCCGAGCGTGCCGAGCCCGATCATGATGGCCACGTCCGAGAGACTGTTGCGGATCGCGTAGGTACCGATGATCGTCATGAACCCGACTGTGGGGACCAGCACCGCCTTCGGGAAATGCAGGATCGAGCGGTAGGCGTAGCGACCGATCAGGAGCCCGACGGGCAACATCAGGCACGTGGCGATGAGCAGCCCGTAGATGAAGGTGTAGACGATCGAGCCGCTCTGCGAGAACAGCGCCGGACCGGTCCTCACGCCCTGCACCATCAGCGCGCCCAGGATGACGGCGTCCGGCGGCGTGCCCGGGATGCCGAGCACGAGCGTCGGCACGAAGCCGCCGCCGACCGTCGCGTTGTTGGCCGCCTCCGTCGCCATGACACCGTCCGGCTCCCCCTCGCCGAAGCGCTGCCCGGGCTTCGCCGTGCGGCGTGCCTCGGAATAGGCGACGAGCCCCGCGACCGAGCCGCCCGCACCGGGCAGGATGCCGACGACGGTGCCGATCACGGAGGAGCGCAGGAGGTTGAGCTTCGAGCGCCACGCGACCAGCGCGCCGTCGCGAAAGCGAATCCCGCGCACGTCGCTCGCGGGCTCCAGGTGACGCGCGGGCGTCGACACCATCTCGATCAGCACCGGGATGCAGTAGAGCCCGATCAGCGCGGCGACGACCTCGATGCCGCCGACGAGGGTGCGGCTGCCGCCGGTCAGGCGCACGTCGGAGGAGATCTCGGCGATGCCGACGCAGGAGAGCAACATGCCGAGTGCGCCGCCGGCGAGGCCCTTGACGAGATTGCCGCTCGACAGCGACGCGATCAGCGACAACCCGAACACCGACAGCCAGAAGTACTCGACCGGACCGAAGGCGAGCGCGATGCGCGACAGTGGCGGGGCGAGGAAGAGCAGCGACAGCGCACCGACGAGCCCGCCGGTCACGCTCGCGTAGCAGGCGACCGAGATCGCCAGGTCGGCCTGTCCCTTCCTGGCCATCGGGTAGCCGTCGAACGTCGTCGCGATGGCCGACGGCGTGCCGGGCGTGTTCAGCAGGATCGCGGCGTAGGCGCCGCCGTAGATCGCGCCGGTATAGATCGCGCCGAGCAGGATCAGCGCGGACTCCGGCGGCAGCACGAACGTCAGCGGCACGAGCACGGCGACCGCCATCGTCGCGGTCAGCCCCGGGATCGAGCCGATGACGGTGCCGGCGACGACGCCGAACAGCGCGAACGCGAGGTTCGCGGGCGTCAGCGCACCGAGGAAGTGGGAGAGGTCCATGAGTGAAGGGTTCCGGCGGGCGCCGCGCGTCCCTGCGCGACTGGCGTCCGGACTACTTGACGAGGCCGGCGTCGCGTGCGGTCTTCAGGTATTCCTCGCTACGCTCCTGCATGAACGCTTCCATGCCCTCGTAGGTCACGTCCAGCATCGCGAAGCCGCCGTCGAGCATCTGCTGACGGAACTTCTCGTCGGCGTTGATCTCGGCGATCATGTCGGCCCAGCGCGTGCGCGTCGCCTCGTCCGCGCCGCTCGGCACGGCGATGCCGCGATAGGCACCACCGACCATGTCGTAGCCGAGCTCGGTGAACGTCGGCACGTCCGGGAACAGCGGGTGACGCTCCTCCATCGCGACGGCGAGGAGCCGCACCTGATCGCCCTGCGTCGCGCCGACGGTGGTGTAGCCCCACTCGGCCTTTACCTGGTTGCCGAGCAGCGCCGTGACGGCCGCACCGGTGCCCTTGAACGGCACGTAGGTCGTCTCGATGCCCGCCATCTCGTCGAAGCGGATCTGGGCGAGATGGTTCGCCGTCGCCTTGCCCGAGCCCGAGAGCGTCACCTTGCCGGGATTGGTCTCGGCGTCCTCGACGAGATCGGCGAGCGTCTCGTAGGGGCTTGACGCGTTGACCACGATCGCGTCGGGCGTGTAGTGGAACATGTGGATCGCCGTGATGTCCTCGGTCGTGTAACCGACCTCCTTCTGCGCCGGCTGGATGATGATGTGCGGCAGGTTGATGCCCATGATCGAGTGGCCGTCCGCGTTCATGTCGTTCAGCTGCGACCAGCCGAGCGCACCGCCGCCGCCGGGCTTGTAGGTGATGACCATGTCCTGTCCGAACTTCTCCTTGAAGTACGGTTGCTGGAGGCGGGCGGAGATGTCCGATTCGCCACCGGGGCCGAAGGGGATGACGTACTCGACCTGCTTCTCGGGCACCTCGGCGATGACCGTGCCGGCGAGTCCGAGTGCGACCGCGCCGAGGACGGCGGCGAGCGACGAGGGGAACGTTCGGGGTGTGTTCATGACGTGTCTGCTCCGGTAAAGAGAGATGATCGGCGGTCCTTGCGGGGAAGACCGGCGCACCCGGACCGCGGGACGGGTGCGTCGCGGCGGGTCGATGCCCGGTGCGCCGTTCTCGGTCAGCCGCCCACCGCGCGCACCGCGTCGCGGAAGCGGTCGCGGATGACGAGCGAGGACAGCGGGATCGGCGTGAGCTTCGGGCTGCCGGGGGCGACCCTGGCGACGATGACGTGAGGCCCGGGGGTGTCGAGCATCGCCTTCAGCGTGGCGGCCGCCTCGGCACCGGAAACCTCGACGCTGCTCTCGATGCCGCAGGCCTTCGCCACGATCGGCACCTGTGCGCCGATCGGCTCGCCGGGGGAGCCGTGGTGGCTGATGATCATCGTCACCGGCAGGCGGTAGTGGTTGCCGAGCGAGCACAGCGAGGTGATCAGCGTGCCGACACCGGTGTCGTTCATGGCAGGTGGTGCTCCCCGGGTGGTGCGGACACGAGTGCCGGAAGAAGATCGACGCGGACGCCCCCGGCGTGGCTCACGCGAGCTCGACCCGATAGCGGAGACGGTCGGTACGGTAGTGACTCGTGCGCAGTTCGACGACGCGATCCCGGGGGTCGCGCGCGACGCGTTCGATCTCCAGGAGCGGCGAGCCCGGAGCGACATCGAGCTCGCGTGCCGCCGCGGCACTCGCGGCGACGGCGGCGAGCTGCTCCTCGACGCCGAGCACGAACACGCCGAACACCTGGTGGTAGAACGGGTAGAGCGCATTGGGCAACGGCATCGGGCGCGTCTCGATCCCGGCGAACAGCGTCCCGGGCAGCACGATCGTCTCGCGAAGCGTGCGCGCGCCGTCGGCCAGACGCACGCGGCGGATCTCGTGCACGCCGTCGAGCGCGTCGTCGCCGAAATACGCGCGTTCGGCACGCGTGGCTCGGCGGTGGCGCAACCACTCGGTGCCCGGGTCGGGCTGCACACGCTCGCCCCCCGCGCGCGACAGGCGGAAGAAGTGATACCAGGAGCGCTCGGCACCGAGGTCGCTGACGAAGGTGCCCCGACCTTGCTGGCGAACGACCAGCCCGGATGCCTCGAGCGAGGCGAGCGCCTTGCGCACCGTGCCCTGGCTGACGCCGAACTCCTCGGCGAAGGCGAGCTCCGTGGGCATCGCCTCGCCGCTCGCCCAGACGCCGTCGTAGACGCGATCGGCCAGCCGCTCGGCGATCTGACGGTACAGCGGTGTCGCATGAAGGGCCTCGGGACGGGTGCCGACAGGGGTGACGCTGGCGGTGCGTAACGCCAAGGGCTCGTTCCGGAGCGAGGAATTGTTGTATAAGTTATAGGTTGTGACGACAGGCTGTCAAACGAACTGGACCAGGCCCAGGCCGGTGACCGCGGCCGAGAGCGGTACGGACGGTGGTGGGGTCGCTCGCGCGAGGCTTGCCGGCGAGAAGGGATCGTCGCGATGGCGCGTCAGAGCGGCGGCAGAGGCCCGTCCGGGTCGGAGCGGGCCGATCCGTCGCGCAGCCCGAACAGCTGCCACGCGAGCAGCGCGCCGAGCACGCCGAGCGATACCCACCACGGCGCGTGTCGCTCGCCGAGGCTCGCGAGCCGGAGCTCGACACGCTCGCGAAGGCTTCGCCCGCCGAGCGCGAGCTCCGCGAGCAGGTCCGCCCGTTCGGGCAGTCCGATGTTGACGCGCCGGGCCGGCACGATCGTCTCGCCCGGTTCGCGCGTGTCGGTGTCCCACCAGCGCACGCGCACCGTGTCCAGGAACACCGGCACCGGGCTTCTCGCGTGCAGGCGGAACTCGAACGTCGCCGTCGACGTCACGTGGTCGCCGTCGACCTCCTGCGTGCGGCGCTCGCCGATCGGCGTGCTCGCGATCGAGCGGCTCTCGAACGGCACGATCGCGGGCAGCTGACGCGCGAGCACGTCACGGGCGGTCAACGTGATCGTGCGCACGATCTCGTCGCCGGCGGTGAGCTCGCGCGGGTCCTTCGACCACGCGTCGGCGAGTGCCACGTCCGCGGCGGGCAACCACCAGTCGCCATCCATCCGGGCCGGCGCGACGGCGAGCTCGATCGGCGCGAGCACGCGCTCGAACGGGCCGCGCCGCGTGCGCGAGCGGATCATCTCGCCCTGCCAGCGCGCGCCGCCGAGCGCGAGCGTGCCGGAGCGCGCGGGGAACAGGAGCCAGCGCCAGGCGATCTCCTTCATCGGTCCGTCGTCGGTCGCGACGGTGAGCCGGCGGCTCTCGTGAATGGCGAGGACGTCGAAGCCGTCGAACGTCGGCAGCGTGATCCGCTCGTCGGTGATCGCGTGACCGTCCCGGTAGCGCAGCGTCAGATCCGCGACGACTCGCTCGCCGACCAGGGGCGCGTCGCTCGACAGCGTGAACGTCGCGACGAGATCGTCTTCGGCGGGCAACCAGTCGACATCCGGCGGCGGCAGCACGGTGACGACGAGCGAGTTCGAGCGCACCGTGTCCCCGCCGCTCCGTCCGCTCAAGGGCCCGAAGAACACCTGTCCCCCGGCGGGCGCGACGAACTCCAGCCGTCGCGTGCGAACCTCCACCACACGCCCGCCGGCGACGCCGATGCGGGTGCCGCCGGTCTCCCGCGAGAGCTCGGCATCGCGCGACAGCGGCGCGAGGTCGAGCGGTTCGTCCAGCCCGATCGCCGCGACCTCGATCACGATGCTGTCGCCCGCGTGGACCGAGGTCTCGGTGGTGGCGAGCGTGATGGCAGGTTCCAGCGCGGCGGCCTGCGTGTGCAGCGGAATCGCTCCGGCAAGCGTCACGACGACGAGCACCCGAGCGATCGGGGCGACCAGGACGGTGCCGGCGACCTGCGCGACGTGTGCGATCCGTTCACCAGACACTGCCGCCCTCCGGCGCCGCGCCTCCGGCGGCGTGGCGGCGACGCAGCTCGAGCGCGATGCGTCGCTCGAGAAAGCGTTCGGGATCGTGCGCGATGCGGGCGAGCCACTGCTCGGTGGCCTGGGCGCTCTCGAGCTGGCGACGGAGCCCGGCGGCCTCGGCGCTCTCGCGCTCGCGTCCGCTCTCGGATTCGCCCGAGGCGCGGTTCGTCGCGCGCTCCTCGCCGGCCTCGCCACCGAGCGCGCCGCCGCCGTCCCCGGCGCGCGCCTCGCGCTCGGCGTCCTTCGCGTCGCCGCCGTCGCCGGGGGCCGTCTCGTCGCCGCCGCTGCGCTCCTCCTCGCCCGGCTCGCTCTCGCCGGCACCGTCCTGGTCGCGCTCGTCCTCCTCCTCGCCACCGGTGCCCGTGTCGGGCGTCCCCTTCTCGTCGGCGTCGCGCTCGCGCTCGACGCGCTCGATCTCGTCTTCCGACGGCGAGCGCCCACCGCCTTCGCCGCTCTCGGCGAGCGCGAGGACCTTCACCATCACCTCGGCGTTGTGACGAGCGTCGTCGAGCGACGGATCGGCGGCGAGTGCCCGCCGGAAGGCGTCCAGCGCGAGCTCCGGGTAGCCGAGCCGGGCGTAGGCGTTGCCGAGGTTGTAGGCCGACAGCGCGTCGTCGGCCCGCACGAACGCGTCCGCCGCCCGCCACCACTGCCCTGCCCGGTACAGCGCGACCCCCTTCCAGGCCGGATCGGTGAACAGCTCGGCCGCCTCGGCGTAGCGGCCGTCGCGGTACAGGTCGTGGGCGAGCAGGTCGTCGTCGACGGCGCGGGCCGACGGCGGACCGGACAGGCCGAGCGCGGCGGCCAGGGCCAGGACGTTTCGCACGAACGCGAGGCTGCGATTCACGCCCCCACCCTCCGGAACGCCGCCAGCATCAGCGGGATCGCGCCGAGGAGCAGCCAGTGGGAGCGATCGCGCCAGAGCAGACTCTCGAGGCCGCGCGTGCGCAGGGGGTCGGCATCGCGTTCGAGCGCGAGCACGTCGAGCGGCACGCGGCCGAACGTGTCGCTCCGGACGAGCCGCCCGCCGCCCGCGCGGGCGACCCGTTCGCTCGCGCCGACGTCGACCGGAAGCCGCCCCTCGTCGCCGCCGAACAGCACGAGATCGACCCGGTGGCCACCGTCGGCGAGATGGCGGGCGGCCGCCGCGCTCGCGCGCCCCGCGCCGCCCGAGTCGCCGAGCACGAACACGCGGGCACCGACGAAGGCGCTGCCGCTCGCGACGTCGGCGGCGAGCGACAGGGCGCGGGCCAGGTTGGAGCCATCGAGCGGCACGACGCCGTACTCGAGCAGCGCCGCGTGCTCCGCGAGGAGGCGGCGATCGAACGCGGGCGGGGCGACGAGAAAGGCGTCGCCCGCGTACAGGATCAGCGCGAGCGGTCGGGCGCCGGCACGCTCGGACAGCGCGAGCAGCGTCTCCCTGAGCGCGGCGAGACGCGACGGCACGGTGTCGTCGAGCGTCATCGAGCGCGACACGTCGGCCACGGCGATCCAGCCGCTCGCGTGACGCCAGGCCGCCGCGTCGCCCTGGCGGGTGGCGGGGGCGGCGAGCGCCAGAGCGACCACGGCCGCGGCGAGCAGCGCGGGATCGAATCCAGGGACAGGCTTGCGCTCGCGTGAAGCCGTGGACGGATCGACGTCGTCCGTCCCGCGCAGGAAGGCGAACACTTCCGGCGACAGCACGCGACGCCAGCCGTCGGCATGGCGAACGTCGCGCAGCACGAACGCGAGGAGCGCGAGCGCGAGCGCGACGGGCACCCAGAGCGGCCTGAGCACGGCGAAGTCGGTGCCGAGGAGCAACGGCGTCACGCGACGCGACACCGGTGGAGGGCGAGCGCCAGCAGCGCGACGAGCGCGATGCCGAGCGGCACGTGGCGCCAGTCGCGGACGACGATCGCGGGTGGTGCCTCGGATTCCGCGCCCTCCAGTCGATCGATCTCGGCGTAGACGTCGGCGAGCTCCTCGCTCGTCCGTGCGCGGAAGTGACGTCCGCCCGACGTGGTGGCGATCGCCTCGAGCGCCGCTTCGTCGAGATCGGCCGAGACCGCCATCCTGAGGCCTCCACGGGTCGGCGCGTCGCTCGCGAGCGCGACCGTGTGCACGCGCACGCCGAGCGCGGCGGCGAGCGTCGCCGCCTCCTCGGGCTCGACGTCGCCGGCGTTGTTGGTGCCGTCCGACAGCAGCACGATCGCGCGTTCGGGGGCGGGGTCGTCGCGCAGGGTCTGCAGGGCGAGGCCGAGCGCGTCGCCGATCGCGGTCGAGCGTCCCGCCATGCCGGCGCCGGTCGCGTCGAGCACGGCGCGCAGGGCCGGCAGGTCGAACGTCGGGGCGGACGCGACGAAGGCCTCGCGGCCGAACAGCACGAGCGCGATCCGGTCGCCGTGACGGCGCTCGACGAAGTCGCCCGCCACGCGCTTGACGATCGACAGGCGATCGCTCCGTTCACCGTCGAGCGTGAAGTCCTCGCGCTCCATGCTGGTGGACAGATCCACCACGAGGGCGAGCGCGCGTCCGCTGACCGGCTGGACGACGGTGTCGCCCGGTGCCTCCGGCCGGGCGAGCGCGCAGAGCACGGTGAGCCAGCCGAGCCACAGGAGCGCGCGGGCGAAGGCGGGGCGACGGCGTCCGGCGCGGTGGAGCTCGTCGAAGGCGCGGGCGAGCGCGGGCGGCGGGCGCACGGCGACGCTCTCGCCGGCCGGGTCGCCACTCGTCCCGGCCGTCCTCCGGGCGATGTACCGCACCAGCCAGGGCAGCGGCACGAGCGTGAAGGCCCACGGCCAGGCGAACGTCATCGTCGGACCGGAGCGGTCGGTGCGGGACGGGTATCCGCGGAGGAACCGCCCGCGGCCCGTGCGTCGTCGAAATCGTTCGCGGGCAGCGATCTCAGGCGCCGGGCGAGCGTCCGGCCGAGCGCGTCGACGTCGGCCGGTGTCGCCGACGACGGCGCGTACAGGCTGTCGCCGAACGCGCGACCCTCGCCGCGCGTGAACCAGTCGCCGCCGAACGTCGCGTCGAGGCGCGCGAGCCACGCGTCGCCCTGCAGCGCGTCGACGTGCGGACCCTGGCGATGGCGCATGACGCGACGCAGCACCTGGGCGAGCTCGAGCCGTGCCACCTCCGGCGGTCGGCCACGGGCGTGGAGGATGCGCGCGAGCGCGGCCTCCAGCCAGGCGCGACGACGGCGACGCCGCCGCCACACGGCCACGCCGAGCACCAGCGCGAGCAGCACGACGTTGGCGAGCACCAGCGCGGGCGGCACGCCCTCGGGCGGCGGTGGCTCGCCGACGTCGCGCAGCGTCGCGAGCAGCTCGCTCGCCTCGCTCATCGCGGCTTCACCCGCGACGATGGCACGCTCGCGCACGAATTGCCAAGGGCGTCCCCTCGCGAGCGCCGGCACCGGATGCTCAAGGCAGCAGCGCCGCGTCGCGCAGCGCGCCGATGACGTGCGCGTCGCCCGCGCGCGCCTCGATCAGCGGCACGCGCGCGTCGGCGAAGCGTCGCTCGAGGCCGTCGCGCCGGGCCGCGAGAGCCGCGTCGAGCCGGTATCGCTCGCGCCGCCCGAGCGTGATCCGGCGCGGGCCGCCCGCGCCCGCGTAGCGGTAGCGGGCGGCGGGCGGTGCCCGCCGGTCCAGCGTGTCCTCGACGAGCACGACGGCGAGCGGTCGGGCCGTGGCGAGACGGGCGAGCGCCGTGTCGAACCCGGCCCCGGGGGTGTCCATGCCGCTCACGACGATCGACGCGCCGAGTCGGCGACCACCGCCGAGCAGGCGTTCGAACAGCGGTTCCAGCGTGTTCGCCGCGGCATCGTCACGCGAGGCGACCCGCGCGCCTTCGCCGCGCGTCCGACGACGTCCGGCGTCGAAGGTGGCGGCGATCAGGCGGCAGGCGGCGAGCGCGCCACGTTCGCCGCTCGCCGCACGCGACAGTTCGACACGGACACCGTCGCGTGTGCCGGCGCGGGCATCGGCGTCGGCAAGCACGGCGAGCGACGTGCGGCACCCGCCGTTCGCCGCACGCCAGACGAGGCGGGCGGCGACGAGACCGGCGACGACTCCGCGAAGCGTGGTCGACCCGGTGAACATCGCGTCTCGGAGGTCCAGCGCGACCGTCACGACGTGCTCCTTCTCCTCGCGGTAGAGCCGCGTGTGCAGCTCGTTCCGTCGAGCGCTGGTGCGCCAGTCGACGTGGCGCACGTCGTCGCCGTCGGCGTAGGGGCGAAGGTCGTCGTGCTCCATGCCCTGGCCGTGCCGTCGTCCCCGGAACGGTCCGTGCCAGGCACCGTCGCCGCCCGGTTCGCCGGCACGCGCGGCGCGAACGTCGTGGCGTGTGGCGATCAGGCGGTCGAGCCCGAGCGTGGTGGCGGGACCCACGCCGTTCAGACTCTCGGGGTCGCCTCGAGAATCCGCCCCACGATCTCGCGTGACGTGATCCCCTCGGCGCGGGCGCCGTAGTCGAGCGAGATGCGTCCGCTCAGGATGTCCGGGGCGAGCGCGGCGACGTCGTCCGGCGTCGCGAACTCGCGCGCGTCGAGCCACGCGCGCGCCTGGGCGGCCAGCGCGAGGGAGATCGAGCCGCGCGGGCTCGCCGCCTGCAGGACGTCGCCCGCCTCGGTCCCGCCCGCGCCGTGGCCGCGCGTGGCCGCGACCAGGCGCACGATGTAGTCGCGCACCGCCTCGGACAGGAACACGCGGCGCACGTCGGCCCGCGCCGAGGCGATCAGCGCGGCGTCGGCAAGCGGGGCGACAGGCTCTCCCGCGCCCTCGTCGACGAGCTCGTCGAGCACCCGGTCGAGGATCGCCCGCTCGCGCGCGGCGTCGGGCAGCGCGAGCTCGAGGAAGAACATGAAGCGATCGAGCTGCGCCTCGGGCAGCGGGTAGGTGCCCTCGTGCTCGATCGGGTTCTGGGTGGCCGCCACCAGGAACGGCTCCTCCAGCGCGCGCGTCGTGCCGCCGGTCGTGATCTGGCGCTCGCCCATCGCCTCGAGCAGCGCGCTCTGCACCTTCGGTGGCGCGCGGTTGATCTCGTCGACCAGCACGACGTTGTTGAACAGAGGCCCCGCCAGGAAGCGGAACTCGCCGCTGTCCCGGTCGTACATGTCGGTGCCGGTGATGTCGGCGGGCAGCAGATCCGGTGTCGCCTGCACGCGCACGAAGCGCGTGTCGAGGAGCTCGGCGAAGCGGTTGATGGCGCGTGTCTTGGCGACTCCGGGCGGACCCTCGATCAGCACGTGACCGCCCGTCAGCAGCGCGATCAGCAGTCGCTCGATCAGCGACTCGTGCCCGATCAGTCCGCTCGCGAGCGTCGTCGCGACGGAAACGAGTCGTGCCCGCCGCGTGTCCTCCGTCGCGCGCCCGTCGTCGGATGGTGCTCGCGTCCGTGGCCGGTCCGTGCCGGACGTCTCTCGCGCCACCCCCGACGTCTCGCCCGTCTCCGGCGTCTCGCCCGTTTCCGGCGTCTCGCCCGTCTCCGGCCGCGCGTTCACGGACGGATGACCAGCGCGGGAAAGCGGCGGCGCTCGCGCTCGTCGGCGATGAACTCGGCGAGATCTATCGGCCGGGCGTCGGGATCGGAAGGCGGGCCGGCGAGCACGTTCAGGTCACCGTCGAGAAGCGCGCCGTCGAAACCGCCGTCCTCGCTCGGCGTCAGCGTGTAGTAGACGCCGTTCCACGCGTCGATGCCGAACTCCGAGGCGGACTTCCTGATGAACAGCAGACGGTACTCGAGGTCGGTCAGATCGCCGGCCGTGACGGTGTCGTCGAGCGCGTAGGGATAGGGCAGGTGACAGAACCACTCGGACGCGTCGGCGATGCAGCGGAACGGGTACATGTTCAGGAAGTGCTCGCTGAACGCCTCGCCGTCGAGATCGACCGCGATCGCCGCGCCACCGTCGTCACCGTTCGAGAAGCGCACCGTGCCGATGTCGAGCTCGACCCCGTCCGCGTCGACCAGGGCGATGCGGGCACGCTCCGGAAAGACGCTCGTGGCCTCGCCCGGCGCCGCTTCCGGCAGCGAGTCGTCCGAGAAGTTGACCGGGCGCGCCGGTACCAGCGTGCCGCCTTCCTCGGCCCAGCCGTCGGTGCCGAGCGGGTACCAGTGAACGGCGGTGTAGCCCATCAGGGCGGCGCGCTTCGCCGCGTTCCAGCTCTGCCAACAGTCGGCGGTGCAGAAGAGCACGATCGGTGTCGCGGAATCACCCCCGGTGAGGCGTTCGAGGTTTCGGCGAAAGTAGGCCTCGTGCTCGGGCGTCAGGTGGCCGCGTCCGACCTCGGGCAGCCAGGTCGCGCCGGCGAGCGTGTCGTGACCCTCGCTGACGATCCACGAGCCGTCGAGCGGATCGGCGCCGAGCCCCTTCGGCGGGAAGACGTCGATCAAGACGAGCGTGCCGGCGGCGATGCGCTCGCGCATCGCGGCGGTGTCGAGCGTCGTGCCACCGGGCACGGAATCCGGTACCGGGGCGCGGTAGCGTTCCATGCGGTAACCGGTGGCGGCGTCGACGTCGTATCCCTCGCTCGCCCGTGCCGACGGCGTGCCCGCCCAAGGTCCGAGCGCCGCCAGTGCGAGCGCCGCCAGCGTGCACGGACCCCGCGCGAGGAGGGCGAGCGATCGAGGAAAGAACGGGCGTTTCATGGACATGATGCTGCCGAGTATGCGCCGGGCACCGCGAGCCGGACGTGGTACCAAAGTGCAACGGCGGCTCGCCGGAGCTTCCGGACGATACCGTACACTCGAACGATCCCCCCCGATGACCACGATGGAGAGAGTCCCCATGAGACGACTGTTTCACGCGCTGCTCGCGGGCGTCGCCGCAACGGCACTCGCGGCGTCCGCCGCCGGGGCGGCGGACGAGCCCGTCGTGCGCGCGGGCGTGCTGAAGTTCGGCACCGTCAACTGGGAGTTGAAGTCGATGCAGCACCACGGTCTCGACGAGGCCAACGGCTTCACGCTCGAGGTCGTGCCGTTCGCCGGCGGCGACGCCACCGACATCGCGCTGCTCGGCGGCGACGTCGACGTGATCGTCTCCGACTGGCTCTGGGTGTCGCGCCAGCGGGCGGCCGAGCACGCGCTGACGTTCTCCCCGTACAGCTCCTCGGTCGGCGCGATCATGGTCGCGGGCGACGGCGGCATCGCCACGCTCGCCGACCTGAAGGACAAGAAGATCGGCGTCGCCGGCGGGCCGCTCGACAAGAGCTGGCTGCTCCTCCAGGGCATGGCCCGGCAGGAGATGGACGTGGACCTGGCCGCCGACAACGAGATCGTCTTCGGCGCGCCGCCGCTCCTCGCCGAGAAGGCCAAGAGCGGCGAGCTCGACGCGGTGCTGAACTACTGGCACTACAACGCGCGGCTCGAGGCCGAGGGCTTCCGCGTGCTCGCGAGCGCCGAGGAGGCCGCCGCCGCGCTCGGCGCGAAGGGGCCGGTCTCCTCGATCGGTTACGTGTTCGGCGAGGAGCTCGTCGAGAGCGGGCTCGCCGCGGCCTTCGTCAAGGCTTCGCGCGAGACCAAGATGATCCTTCGGGACTCCGACGAGGAGTGGCAGCGGCTCGCCGACTCCGGCGCGATCAAGGACGGCCCGGAGGCGCTCGCGAAGCTCCGTGACCGGTTCCGCGAGGGCATCCCGGTGCGGGCGCTCGACGACGAGATCGGGGACGCGGGGCTGATCTACGGTCTGCTCGCCGAGCTCGGTGGCGAGAAGCTCGTCGGCGACGCGCCGGAGATGGTCGAGGGCACGTACTGGGTCGGCGAGGGCGCGCGCCCCTGACGCGCCGTCCGGCGCCGGTGCGGCCGTTCGCATCGGTGTCCGCCGATTCCGGCGGGGCGCGCGCGCGCGTCGGGATGTCCGGTCGCGCCGTCCCGGTCGGGCTCTCCGTGCTCGTCCTGCTCGCGCTCTGGGCGATCGTCGCCGTACTGATCGACGACAACTCCCTGCCCACGCCCGCGGCCGTCGGCGCCTCGCTGGTCACCGAGTGGCGCTCGGGCGAGCTCGTGTTCCACCTCGGGGCCACCCTCGCGCGCGTCGTCGCCGCGTTCGCCGTCGCCATGGCGATCGGCTCGGCCGTCGGCATCCTGCTCGGCACCAACGTGACGGTCGACCGGTTCGTCGATCCGTGGCTGATCCTCCTGCTGAACATCCCGGCGCTGGTCATCATCGTGCTCGCCTACATCTGGTTCGGGCTCAACGAGGCCGCGGCGATCGGTGCGGTCGCGCTGAACAAGATCCCGAACGTCGTCGTGACCATGCGCGAGGGCGCGCGCGCGCTCGATCCGGCGTTCGACGAGATGGCGAAGGTCTACCGCTTCGGTCCCTGGAAGCGGCTCCGGCACGTCGTGCTGCCGCAGCTCCAGCCGTTCTTCGCCGCCTCCACCCGCTCGGGCATCTCGCTGATCTGGAAGATCGTGCTCGTGGTCGAGCTGCTCGGGCGCTCGAACGGGGTCGGCTTCCAGATCCACCTGTACTTCCAGCTGTTCGACGTCGCCACGATCCTCGCCTACACGTTCGCCTTCGTCGGCGTCATGCTGCTGGTCGAGTACGTCGTGCTGCAGCCGCTCGAGCGGCGCGGCAACCGCTGGCGACCGGCGCGCGCGTGAGCGTCCTCGACGTCGACGTCACCGGGCGCACCTTCGCCGCCGCCGACGGGTCGATGCTGCACGCGGTCGGCGCGCTCCGCTTCTCGCTCGAGGCGGACTCGTTCACCTGCATCGTCGGCCCGTCCGGCTGCGGCAAGACGACCACCCTCCGCATGATCCTCGGGCTCGATCACGGCTTCGCCGGCCACGTCCGCGTGCCCCGCGACGGAGCGGTGGCCGCGGTGTTCCAGGAGCCGAGACTCCTGCCCTGGCGCACGGTCGAGCAGAACGTGCGGCTCGCCCTGCCGGACGCGCGCCGGGACGCGCCGCTCGACGAGCTGTTCGACGCGCTCGGCCTCGCCGAGCTCCGCGGCTTCTACCCCGCCGAGCTCTCGCTCGGGCTCGCCCGGCGCGCGGCGCTCGCCCGCGCCTTCGCCCTCGAACCCGCGCTGATCGTGCTCGACGAGCCGTTCGTCTCGCTCGACGAGCCGACCGCGGAGCGCCTGCGCGCACTGCTGCTCGCGCTCTGGCGGGCGCGCCCGACCACGGCGTTGATGGTCACCCACAACCCGCGCGAGGCGGCGCTGCTCGCCGATCGCATCCTGGTGTTCGGCGAGCGCCCGACGACGGTCGTCGACACCATCGAGCTCGACGTGCCGCGCGAGTCGCGTACCGACGCGGACGTGGCCGCCGTGGCCGCCCGGCTGCGCGTCGACGACATCGAACCGTGACGTTCGTCGCGGCGACGGACCCGCCCGATGACCGATAGGTACCATGGGGCGGCACCATCGAGCACGGTATGCTCGCGAAGATTGCCTCTTTCTCCCGCCATCGAGACACATCGCCGCACATGCAGAAGAAATTCGTCACCGCCGCCGCACTGCTGCTCGTCGGCGCGCAGTTCGCGCTCGTGCAGAACTCCGGTGGCCACGGCGACGTGACGCCGCAGGAGGTCGATACCGGCGATCTCGAGACGCTGCCCGAGGGCGACTTCGCCACCGTGAACCCGTACCGCGACGGTGAGCAGTACGCGCTCGCCCAGGAGATCGGCTCGTCCGCCTACAGCCAGAACTGCGCACGCTGTCATGGCCTGCAGGCCATCTCGGGCGGCATCGCGCCGGACCTGCGCATGCTGGAGGAGGGCGAATTCGGGGACGAGTGGTTCATGGAGCGCGTCATCAACGGCTACACCCAGAACGGCGCGACGAAGATGCCCGGGTTCGGCGATATCCTGAGCCAGGAGGCGATGTGGGCGATCCGCTCCTACACCGAGAACCAGCCGCTCTGAGGACGGGCGAACCGCTCGCGCCGGTGCGGCGCGGAAGGGCCCGCCCGGCCGGCGCCCTGCTCGGCGCCGTGTGCGCGCTGTCGTGCGCGTACGCCCCGGCGACCCTCGCCCGGCCGCTCGACGAGGTCGTCGACGCGGGCGCGATGACGGTCTTCGCCTACAGCGACTACGCCCCGTACTCCTGGGAGGACGAGAGCGGCGTTCACGGCATCGACATCGAGATCGGGCGCGCGCTCGGCGAGGCGCTCGGAGTCGAGGTGGAATTCCTGATCCGCGGCGCCGACGAGAACCTCGACGACGATCTCCGCGTCAACATCTGGAAGGGGGATCTGATCAACCGTCGCGCGGCCGACGTCATGATGCACGTGCCCTACGACCCCGAGGTGGACGCGCGGAACGAGCTGGCCGTCATCACCGCGCCCTACTTCCAGGAGCAGATGGCGCTCCTGCACGACGTCGACGAGGTGCCCGAGGTGCCCAGCTTCGGGCGCTTCGTCGCGACGCCGATCGCCGTCGAGGTCGACACCGCCGGCGACTTCTTCCTGTCGAACGCGTTCCGCGGGCAACTGCACGACAGCGTGCGGCGCGGGCGCACGTTCGAGGCGGCGAGCGAGCTCTACCTGAGCGGGGAAGTGCCCGCGTTGATGGGCGCGCGCGCACAGGCCGAGTGGGTCGCTCGAGCGGCGGCCGAGCGCGGCATCGACTCCGCGATCGCCTTCCCGCCCATGCCCGGCATCGTGCGTACCGGCTGGCCGATCGGCATCGCCGTCAAGCACGACAGCCGCGATCTCGGCTACGCGCTCGGCGACGTGCTCACCGCGATGATCGAGTCCGGCGAGATGGACGCGATCTACGCCCGCCACGGCGTGACCTGGCTCGCGCCGGTGCTGCGCTGATCCGACGGACAGCACCACGTCGTTCGACATGGAAGCGATACGCACGTGACGTCCGATCCGGAACGAACGCACGAGTTGCCCGATCACGTCGCGCAGACGATGCGCGGAACGGATCGCCATACCGACAACGGAAAACGACCCATGCATACCCCGCGATCGACCCGCCCTTCGACCACCGTCGCCGCGCCGCGTCCGGAAACGCTCTCGCGCGTCGTCACGTTCGCGCTCCTCGTGGTGCTGGCGCTCGCGAGCGCGCTGGGCGCCGCGCCCGCCGTCGCCCGCGAGCTGCCCGCCGATCCGCTGCGCTCCGTCATGTGGAAGAGCATGGCCGAGCGCTTCCTGCCGGACGGCGAGATCGTCTTCGACGAGCGCGTGCGCGTGCTCGCGCCGCTCTCCGCCGAGGACCAGGTCAACGTGCCGGTCACGGTCGATGCCACGGCGCTCGACGACGTGACCGAGATCGTCGCGTTCGCCGATCTGAACCCCATCCCGCTCGTGCTGCGCGCGCGCCCGGAAGGGGCCGCCCCGTTCCTCGGCTTCCGGCTGAAGCTCCAGCAGAGCTCGCCGGTACACGTCGGCGTGCGCACCGGTGACGGCACCTGGCACGTCGCGGGCGTGATCATCGATGCCGCGGGCGGCGGCTGCACGGCGCCCGCCATGGCGCACGGCACCAGCGACTGGATGAGCACGCTCGGGGAGACGCGCGCGCAGGTGCGGCGCGGCGTGGACGGCGAGGCGCGGATGTCGCTCCGTATCCGTCACCCGATGGACACCGGACTCGCCAGCGGCATCCCGGTGTTCTACCTCGAGGAGCTGACGGTGCGCGACGCGGACGGCGAGACCCTGATGGCGCTGTCGCTGTACGAGCCGGTCAGCGAGAACCCGACGCTGACGCTGAAGCCGCGGGTCGGCACGGGCAGCGGCACCCTCGAGGTCTCCACGCGCGATACCGAGGGCAACGTGTTCGCGTTCCCGCTCGAGGTGCCGGCGGCCGGCGACTCGTGAGGCGGCGGGTTCCGCACACGGCCAAGCGCGCCCCCGGCGGGCGCTTCTCGGCGGGCCGCCGGCGAACGCTCGCGCTCGGGCTCGGTTGCGGCTGCGCGGCCTGCGGGTTCGGCGGCGCGGCGCGGGCACGGCTGCTCGACTACGAGCTGGCCGCGAGCGAGATCGCGACGAACAGCTGGGCCGTGCTCGGCGCGACCGAGTGGTTCGACGAGACCAACGGCGGCAACATCGTCAACGCCGCCTTCATCGAGGTGCCGGACGGTGTCGTCGTCATCGACACCGGCCCGTCGCGCCGCTACGGCGAGGCTTTCCGCGCGCTGATCGAGCGCACGGTGCCGGGGAAGCCGATCCTGCGTGTCTACAACACCCACCACCACCCCGACCACTTCCTCGGCAACCAGGCGTTCGATCCCGCCACGATCGCCTCCTCCCCGGGGGTCATCGCCAACATCGTCGCCGAGGGCGACGCGTTCGCCGACAACATGTACCGCCTGCTCGGCGACTGGATGCGCGGCACCGCGCCGGTCGCCCCGACGCTCGCGCTGGAGAGCGCGGCCGAGGAAGTCGGCGGGCGCGGCTTCACGCTGCACCACCTCGCCGGCCACACGAGCGCGGACCTGGTCGTCCGTGACGAGGAGACGGGCGTGCTCTACGCCGGGGACCTGGCGTTCCTGTACCGCGCGCCGACCACGCCGCACGCCGACATCCCGGTGTGGCGCGACGCGCTCGCGAGCCTCGCCGCGCTCGATCGCTCGACGATCCTGCCCGGTCACGGCCCGGACGACCGGAGCGGGGAGTCGCTCGAGCAGACCGGCGACTGGCTCGACTGGCTCGACGGCACGCTGCGCGACGCGGTCGACGAGGGGCTGACGATGAACGAGGCGATGCTCCAGCCGATCCCGGACCGCTTCGCCGCGCTCGGCGTCGCCCGCACCGAGTTCGAGCGCTCGGTCGTGCATCTCTACCCGGCCCTCGAGGACGCGCTGTTTCCGCGCGTGGAGACGATCGAGCGGTAGTTCGCCAGGGCTCGTGCGGGCCACTTGTCGAGCCGTCGGTCGAGCGGGTGTCGAATCACGGCCGAGCGACGGCGACATCCCCCGGTAGACCTTTGGGCCGTGTCTGCGCGGCGCGCGGCTGACTAGACTGGCCAGAGCGTCGAGCGGTCCGTGCGGAATTCGGACAACCGACGACTCAACCCCCCTGGAGAGTTTCGAGATGCGAAGAACCCCCTTGCTCGCGTTCGCCGGCACGCTGGCGATCGGCGCCGGCACGCTCACGACGTCCGCCGTCGCCGCCGACGTCTCGATCGACGACCTGATGAACGACCAGTCGACGCCGGGCGACGTCCTGACCTACGGCATGGGGCCGCGCGGCCAGCGTTACAGCGCACTCGCGACGATCAACAAGGACACGGTCAAGAACCTCTTCCCGGTCTGGTCGTTCTCGTTCGGCGGCGAGAAGCAGCGCGGGCAGGAGAGCCAGCCGCTGATCAAGGACGGCGTCATGTACGTCACCGGTTCCTACAGCCGCATGTGGGCGATCGACGTCGCCACCGGCGAGGAGCTCTGGCAGTACGACGCCCGTCTGCCCGAGGGCATACTGCCGTGCTGCGACGTCATCAACCGCGGCGCCGCCATCCTCGGCGACAAGGTCTTCTTCGGCACCCTCGATGCCAAGCTCGTCGCACTCGACGCGGAGACCGGCAAGGTGGTCTGGAGAAAGACCATCGCCGATTACAAGGACGGCTACTCCTACACGGCCGCGCCGCTGATCGTGCCGAGCGAGGCGCACGGCCCGCTGCTCGTCACCGGCAACTCCGGCGGCGAGTTCGGCATCGTCGGCCAGGTCGACGCGCGCAACCCCGAGACCGGCGAGCTGGTCTGGACGCGTCCGGTCATCGAGGGCCACATGGGCACGCTGAACGGCGAGGAGAGCACGATGACCGGGACGCTGAACGAGACCTGGCCAGGCGACATGTGGAAGAACGGCGGTGGGGCCACGTGGCTCGGCGGCACCTACGACCCCGACACGAAGAAGATCTTCTTCGGCACCGGCAACCCCGCGCCGTGGAACGCTCACCTGCGTCCGGGCGACAACCTGCACTCGGCCTCGCGCATCGCGCTCGATCCCGAGACCGGCGAGATCCAGTGGGGCTTCCAGACCACGCCGAACGACGGCTGGGATTACGACGGCGTCAACGAGTTCGTCTCGTTCGACATGGAGAAGGACGGCGAGACGATCAAGGCGGGCGCCACGGCCGATCGGAACGGCTTCTTCTACGTGCTCGATCGCACCAACGGCGAATTCATCTCGGCGTCGCCGTTCGTCCGCGACATCACCTGGGCCGAGGGCATCGACGAGAACGGACGCCCGATCTACGACCCGGCCAACCGACCGGGCGACCCGGCCGCGTCGGCCGACGGCAAGAAGGGCGAGGCGGTGTTCGCCGTCCCGGGCTTCCTCGGCGGCAAGAACTGGATGCCGATCTCCTACTCGCCGGACACCGAGACGTTCTTCATCCCGTCGAACGAGTGGGGTATGGACCTCTGGAACGAGCCCGTCACCTACAAGAAGGGCGCGGCCTACATGGGCGCGGGGTTCACGATCAAGCCGCTGTTCGACGACTACATCGGCTCGTTGAAGGCGATCGATCCGAAGACGGGTGACCTGAAGTGGGAGTACCGCAACCAGGCCCCGCTCTGGGGCGGCGTGCTTTCCACCGGCGGCGGACTCGTCTTCACCGGCACGCCCGAGGGCTACCTCAAGGCGTTCGACGCCGAGAGCGGCGAGGAGCTGTGGAAGTTCCAGACCGGCACCGGCATCGTCGGCTCGCCGATCACCTGGGAGCAGGACGGCGAGCAGTGGATCGCCATCGTCACCGGCTGGGGTGGCGCGGTACCGCTCTGGGGCGGTGAGGTGGCCAACACGGTCGGCCACCTGAACCAGGGCGGTTCGGTCTGGGCGTTCAAGGTCCCCGAGGCACTCGCGGCGCGCTGAGCACCCGCCGCGAGCGTCGACTCGCGGCACGGGAACGACCGACCCGCCGACGGCGAACGGAGTCGCCACCGGCATTCGGGATCGGGTGTTCCCATCAGGGTGCGGACGGCCCGGCACGTGAACCACGTGTCGGGCCGTTCCCGATCCCGGAAGGACGATCGACGCGACGATCGTGGAGGTGGCGAAGCGGTGTACGCTGAACGACCGTCACAGAGGATTCCGGGCGTGGCCGACCCTTCGCAGGTCTTGATCATCGACGATCACCCGCTGTTCCGCGAGGCCCTCGCCACCGCCGTGGCCTTCGCCTGGCCCGCGACGCGCTCGCGCGAGGTCAGCTCGGTCGACGAGGCGATGGCCGTGCTCGACGTCGAGCGCGACATCGACATCGCGCTCCTGGACCTGAACATCCCGGGCGTCCACGGGTTCGACGGACTCCTCCGCCTGCGCACGCGCCACCCGCGCCTGCCCGTGCTCGTCGTCTCCGGGCTCGAGGACGAGCGCATCATCGACGAGGCGATCACCTACGGCGCGGCGGGCTTCCTGCCGAAGTCGCTCGGGCGCGACGTGCTCGCCACCGCCATCGACACCATTCTCGCGGGCGACGTCTACGTGCCGGCGGGCTTCCGCCCCGACAACGTCGACGAGAGCGCACGGGCCAGGGCCGAGCTGATCGAGCGCCTGTTGACCTTGACGCCGCAGCAGCTCCGCGTGCTGTTCATGCTCCGCGAAGGGCTCCTGAACAAGCAGATCGCGCACGAGCTCGACGTCGGCGCGACGACGATCAAGAAGCACGTCTCGGAGATCCTCCGGAAGCTCCGCGTCTACAGCCGGACGCAGGCGGTGATCGAGGTGTCGAAGCTCGATCGCGACGAGCTGTTCGATCTGGAGCGGCGGTTCCGGGAGGATACGGACGGCTGAGAGAATCGGAGCGCCGCCACCGCAGCAAGAGCTACTGGCGGCGTAAGCGCACCATCATGCCCGTCCTGTTCGAGCTGACGAGATCGTGATGTCGTAGGGCCTCCTCGAACCGGAGCACCTCCATGACCGATCCCGCCACCTCGCTCGACAACGCCGCCACGATCGAGCCCGCCACCACCGCCCCTCGTCGCGGCGTCGACTACGAGTCACTCATCGATCGTTTCCACGCCTCCGGGCTGACGCAGAAGGCGTTCTGCGAGCGCGAGAACGTCTCCTACCACGGCTTCAAGAACCACTACCGCCGCAGCCCCAAGTTCGCCGGCAAGCGCCGACCCGATCGAGCTTCCTCGTCCGCGTTCCGCCCGGTGCGCTCCTCGCCTGCACCGAGCCTGACGACGACCCGGTCCACGACGTCGACGACGACGATCCGGATCGGCACCGCCGTCGTCGTCGAGTGCCCGGTCGAGATCGCGCTCGAGGCGATCGCCCGGCTTGCCGCCGAGGCCTCCCGATGAACACGCGCTGGGCACCCGAGCGGGTGTTTGTCTACCGACATCCCGTCGACATGCGCAAGCAGATAGACGGACTCTCGGCGCTGGTCGCTCTCGAGCTCGGGGCCGACCCCGCCGATCGCTCCGCCTACGTGTTCGTCAGCCGATGCAAACGACGGGTGAAGGTACTGATCTGGCACCTCAACGGCTATTGGCTCCTCTACAAGAGACTCGAGGCACAGCGCTTTCACTGGCCCGACGGGTTCGGCGAGAACGTCTCGATCGAGCTCGACGCCGAGCAGTTCAACTACCTCCTCGACGGCTACGATCTCAACGGCATGCGCCCGCATCGCATACAGGCATTTGCCCGTCACTTCTGAGACCGATTCGCTCTGAAAGCGGGGCCGCTGTTGCGCTACCGTCGTTCTCGTGAACGCGGCGATCAACAAGGAGGAGCGCGACGAGCTGGCGGCGCTTCGCCGCCGGCTCGAGCAGAGCGAGCGTGCGCGCATCGACACCAAGCAGCGGCTCGAGAGGGCCGAACGCCGTCTTCAAGGCAAGAACCGTCTGATCGAACGCCTCGAGCAACGGATCGCAGACCTTGTGCAGGCCCGCTGGGGTCGCTCCTCCGAGAAGGACCCCGGACAGGGCGAGCTCAGCCTGTTCAACGAGGCCGAGCTCGCCGCGATGATCGGCGAGGAAAGCGACGACGACGTCGACGGGGCGGGCGGTGCCGAGGCGGACGCCGACTCCGCACCCGCCGCGCCGAGCAAGCCGGCCAAGCCGCGCAAGCGCCGACAACTGCCCGACGGGATCGAGCGCGTGCGCGTCACCCACGAGCTCTCCGACGCCGAGCGTCACGGCGCCTGCGGCGCAACGCTGATGCCGATCGGCGAGGAGATCACCGAGCAGCTGGGCATCCTCCCCCAGCGTCACTTCGTCATCCAGCACGTGAAGGTGAAGTACGCCTGTAGCTGCAAGGGCTGCGGGGTGCGAACCGCGCCGATGCCGACGCCGCCGATCCCCGGCTCCCAGGCGAGTCCGTCGCTTTTGTCCTGGTCGATGATGGCGAAGTACCACTATGGGCTTCCTCTCTATCGTCAGGAGCGCATCGCGGCGACGTTCGGTGTGGATCTCTCGCGCGGGAAGCTTGCCCGGTGGCTGATCCTCTCCTCCAAGCTCCTTCAGCCGTTGTACAACCTGATGGAGGAGTCATTGTTCGCCTACGACATCGTGGCCACCGACGATACCGGCATCCAGGTGTTGAAGGAGGACGGTCGGGCGCCGTCGACGATGAGCGCCTTGTGGATCCGCCGCGGCGGGGCGCCGCAGACGCCGGTGGTGCTGATGGACTACCGCCGCGGCAAGGGGGAGGCGGAGGTGAAGCCGCTGCTCGATCGGTGCGAGGGCTACCTCGTCAGCGACGCCGCCCCGACGTTCGAGAACGTCTGCGTCGCCCACGCCCTCATAGCCGTGCTCTGCAACGATCACGCGCGAAGGAAGTTCGTCGAGGCGGCGCGCAAGCCGAAGGGGAAGGGGGCGCCGAAGGGCTGGATCGCGACCAAGGCGATCGGCTTCTACAAGAGGCTCTACCGGATCGAGCGCGAGGCGACGGAGAAGAGGCTGACGCCCGATCAGCGACGCGAGCGTCGACAGCGGCTGGCGGTGCCGGTATGGGAGGAGTTCATGAGCTGGGCGAAGCGGATGCAGATCGAGGGCGTGCGGGATGCCAAGACGCGCGCGGCGCTCGCCTACCTGATCAACCATGAGAGCGGGCTTCGTCGCTACTGCGAGGACGGGCGGTTGCCCATCTCCAACATCCTCTCCGAGCACGTGGCGAAGACCGTGGCGGTGGCGAGGAAGTATGCCCAGCGCCCAGTTATGCGAAGTGCCGGGCCGCGACGCCTGAACGACGCCACGAGCCGACTCCGCGCTTCGCATAATCACAGGGCGCGCAGGAACGCCGCGAGCGTGTCCGGCGGACGGTACCGTCCCGCCTTCGTTCCCGGTGCCTGCACGCGTGCGAGCGCTTGCTCCTTCATCGCCAGGTCCGCCTCGATGTAGCCGTGGGTCGTCGTCGAGCTCGCGTGGCCAAGCCACAGCGCGATCACGCTCAGCTCAACGCCGGACTGCAGCAGGTGCATCGCCGTGGTGTGCCGGATCGTGTGCGGCGACACCGCCATCGTCGCCAGTTCCGGGTGCGCGACGCTCGCGTGCTCGACGGCGAGCGCGACGCGCTGCGCGGCGTTCGCGCGCGTCATGAACGCGCCGCCCCGCGTCGGTAGCAGCGGCTCTGTCGCGCCCGGTTCGCCGCGGCGTACGAGCCAGCTGCGCACGAGCTTCGCCGTCGCCGGCCACAGCGGTACCGAACGGTGCTTGCGTCCCTTGCCGAGCAGGTGCACGCACGCGCCATCGCCCGTGACGACGTCCCCGACGCGCACCCCGATCATCTCGGAGACGCGCGCGCCACTGTTGTAGAGCAGGTGCAGCAGCAGCCGATCGCGCTCGGCGAGCCAGGCGGTCCCCGGCAGCGTCAGCACGGCGAGCATCTGCTTGCGCGAGAGGAACCCGAGCATCGGGCGTTCGAAGCGCTTCATCGGCACCGCCAGCGCCTTCGCCGTCGAGTGCAAGTAGGTCACGTCGCGGCGCGAGGCGAACTGCAGGAACGAGCGGATGGCGGCGAGCCGGGCGTTGCGCGTGCGCACGCTGTTGCCGCGCACCGTCTCGAGCTCGTCGAGGAAGCCGGCGAGGAGCTCCGGGCTGATGTCGTCGAGCGCGAGCGCCGTCGGCGCCTTGCCCAGCGTGCGCTCGGCGTACTGGAGCAACAACGTGAACGCGTCGCGGTAGGCAGTGACGGTCCTCGGGCTCACCGCACGCTGCTCGACGAGATAGCCGGTGAAGAACTCCTGCACCATCGCCGGGAAGCCGGGAGCGCCGCCGCTCATGCTTCGCCGTCCGCGGCGGGGGCGCCGACGAAGAGCTCGAAGTGCCGTCCGGCGACACCCATGAGCTCCGGTACCCCGGTGAGATACCAGTAGGTGTCCGAGATCTTCGCGTGGCCGAGATAGGTGCACAGCCAGAACATCGCCTGCGCGACCGATGTCCCTTCCTCGTGCCAGAGTTGAACGCGGCGGACGGCGAAGGTGTGCCGCAGGTCGTGGATGCGAGGCGCCGGATGGGAGCCTCGCGCCTGCCAGCCGAGCGAACGGCGCAGGCTCTCGAACACAGAGTGGACGTTGCGCCTGGACAGCGCCGTTCCCCGGTGCCCGACGAAGAACGGTCCGTCAGCGTCGCGCGGCCAGCGCCGGTCGCGACGCCCACGCCAGCTCGCCAGCGCGGCGACGGTGCTCTCCTGCAGCGGCAGCCGACGCGTCTTGCGGAACTTGGTCAGGCGCACCGTCAGCCGTCCGCCGGCCAGATCGACATCGGCGTCCTTCAGATCGATCGCCTCGGACAGCCGCAGGCCGGCCGCCGCGATCAGGCCGAAGAGCGTGGCGTAGGTCGCGCCGCGCAGTCCGTCGCCGCCGTCGAGGGCGGCCGCTGCCTCGATCAGCGCGGCGAGCTCCTCGGGCGTGTAGATGTGCGGCGTCGGCCGACCGCGCACCGGGCCGAGGATCCTCGGATCGAGCACCTCGCTTCCGGGCTCGTGCTGGCGGTAGTGCACCACGAACGGACGCAACGTCTGCAGCCGGCGCGTGCCGGTGCCCGGCGTCGTTCGGCGTACGTGCAGCCGTGCCCAGTTGATCTGCAGCTTCGCGGTGAGCGCGCCCTCATGGCCCTGCGCATCGGCGTAGCGAGCGAAGCGCCGAAGCTCGCTGCCCGTCATCTGGAAGCCGAGTCGGCGGCGTTCCCCGAGGTAGGCTTCGACGGCGCGGCCGAGCGTACCGGGAGCGCTCACGAGCCGCTCCCCGGCCACGGCATCGTCGCCGCCGACAGTCGCCGCTCGTCGAGCTTGGCGTAGATCTGCGTCGTGTCAAGGCTCCGATGGCGCAGCACGTCGGCGACCTCCTTGAGCGTACCGCCTCCGTCGAGCACCCGTTCGGCGAGGCTGTGCCGGAAGATGTGGACGCGGGTGTACGGCAGCTCGCAGCGTCGATAGGCAGCGCGGATGACCCGCCCGACCAGGCTCGGCTGCAGAGGCACCTCGACCGGCGCGACGTGCCGGACGAACACGCGACGGCTCGCGCAGGCGGGGCGCTCGTCGACGAGGTAAGCGGCGATCGCGGCGCCGACCGCGACCGGCAGGGGCAGCACATCGGCCCGGCGCGACTTGGTTCGTCGCAGGCGGACAGTGCCGGCTTCCCAGTCGAGATCCTCGAGCTCGAGCCCGACGACTTCGGCAGAACGCAGTCCGAGACGCGCCACGCACTGGGCGACGGCCGCACCGCGGAGCCGCGACGGCAGCGTCGGGCCGAAGGAGCCGAGCACGCGCTCGACCTCGTCGGCCTTGATCGTCTCTGGCAGTCCGGCGAGCCGCCAGCCCGCCGGTGAGACGATGAGCGGCAGCAACGCCGCGACGTCGTCGCCCTCCTGAGCGCGGTAGCGGAGGTATGCCCGCAGGGCGCCGGCAGCGACCCGAACGCTCGCCGGCGACCAGCGCTCGAGTACCGCGCCGACGAAGCCGCGAAGCGCGGCGGCGTCAAGTTGCCAGGGCTGCCCGGTCCGATCGAGTGAGCCTCGAAGCAGGCCCGAGACGATGTTGCGACGCTGGGTCCGAGTGCTCGGCGACAGCCCGCGCTGGTCGCGCATGTACGCCTCGAAGCCATCGAGCTCGTGCCCGACCATGTCGGCGACGGCGGGCACCGGCCTGACCTCATCGAGCACGGGCAGCAGCTGACGCAGGGCCGCACGCACCTGTGGCGGATGGCGCTGAACCCGACCTCGACATCGGCAGTGGGGTAGATGCTCCCCGACGAACCGTTCGACGAGTCCGCGACACCCGGTCGCATCGATCGCCGGCGACGCCTCGATCGCCCATCGGCAGAAGTGATCGAAGCAGCCGAGGTACTGCCCCTTGGTGCCGGAGGCGTAGCCGCGCTCGTCGAGTCGGCAGCGGTAGGCCGTCTCGAGAGCGGCGAGGAACTCGTCGCGAGGCGGCGCCTCGGGGCTCTGGGACCTGTCGTTCGTAGCGATCATGCTGATGTCCTGTCCTGAGTGGACGGGACAGCAAGCCAGCATCGTTATGCGAAGTGTGAGATGGAGGCCGGAACCGGACAGCTACCTACAACCAGACGATCAGGCAGCCCCGACCATCGCGCTTCGCATAACCGAGCGCTGGGCATACTTCCTCTTATGGCGAGCTCGCCATAAGAGGAAGAATTTTCTGTTCGCCGACACGCCGGCCGGGGCATCGGCGAGCGCGCTGATCTACAGCGTCATCGAGAGCGCGAAGGCGAACGGGCAGAACGTGCTGGAGTACCTGACGGTGGTGCTCGCCCAGCTGCCCGGCGCGACGACGCTCGAGGAGATCGAGGCGCTGCTGCCGTGGGCGATGTCACGCGAGGAGGTGGCGCGGCTCTACGCCGAGCAGCCGACGCCGGCGATGGTTCAAAAAAATCTGGACGCCGCGATGTAAGGCAAGAACGGGCTGGACGCACCGCTTACTGCGCGGAGAGCTTCTTTCACAGCCTGAAGGTGGAGGCGGTTCACGGTGAGCACTTTGCGACCAGGGAATCGATGCGCGAAGCGGTGTTCGAATACATCGAGTTGGATTACAATTCCAACCGCCACCACTCATCCATCGGATATACAACCCCGGTAGCATTCGAGCTGCAACACGCAGCTTAACCCGGTGTCCGGAGTTGCTGGGGAGGATCAGTTCGCCGGCTGAGACGGGCGGACCGCATTCGTTCCGCGGCGCCATCCGCTTGTGCCGGACAAGCCGCTAGTCAAGGTCTGGAGCGAGCGTATTCTCCGCACGCCGACACCCCTCCGGTGCGGCATTCCGGAACTTCCCGGGGCCCCGCGTCCGACCGTCTCGAGCGACCGTCGCCACGCATCTGAGCAGCATCCCAAACACACATGAACCGCCGTTTCGATCGCCACTCCCGCGTCTTCGCCGCCGTCGCCCTCGCGCTCGGCACCCTCCCTCTGGCCGGCATCGTCCAGGCCGCCGACAACCCGCCCACGACCCCCGCGACGATCACCGCGAACCGCTACTCCACGAGCGGTGCCGACGTCATCTGGGCACGCTCGACCGACGACAAAGGTGCCGTCCGCGGCTACGAAGTGACCCGCGACGGCGTATCGCTCGGCATTCGCGATGCGTTGAGTGTCAGCGAGAAGAGTCTCGTCGCGGGCAGGAGCTACACCTATACCGTCGCGGCCGTGGACTCCGCCGGCCAGCGCTCGGCGCCCATCCGCATCGTGCTCGGCACGAAGGGATTCACCAACGCTGCCGCCGCACCGGGCGCGGGCCCCGCCAGGCCGCCCACGACGACCCCGACCTCGCCGTTCACGCCGGTGACCCCGACGGCACCGGTACCGCCGGTCGCGGGCGCGCTCGCCGCGCCTACCGGCCTTCGCGCCACGGCCTACTCCAAGACGGCCGGCGAGGTGTTCTGGGTGCGACCGAGCACGGCCGGTCTTCGCTACGAGGTTCGTCGCGACGGCCTCCTCGTCAAGACGACGGACGGCGTGAGCTACTACGACAACGCGCTGGTGGCCGGCAGGAACCATGTCTACGGCGTGGTCGCCATCGACGGCTCGGGCAAGCGCTCCCCCGCGACGACCGTCACACTCACCGCGCAGGGCTCGACGCCCGTCGCGGGCGCACCGACGGGTCCCACCGCGCCGACGACGCCCCCGGCGAACGCTCGGCAGGCGATCACCACCGCCAACGCCACGCAGGTGCTCGGCGCCGTGTTCGCCGCGTACTCGGCGAAGAGCTTCGCCGAGCCGCTGCTGCGCCTGCCGTTCCCGAACACCGACGCGCCGAGCGCCTACGGTCCGGGTCTCCGGCTGCCGGCGGATTACTACGCGTTCCGCCAGGGTCCGGCGAATTTCGTCTGCGACAACGGCGGCACGCTCCGGGCAGAGTACCGAGGCAGCCAGCCGAGCCAAATCGACGTGCGCTTCGGCGACTGCCAGCTCGGCACCACGCTGGTGAACGGAACGATCACCGGTCTCGACGGCGCCAGCCGCGCAACGCTGCGCGACAGCGTGGCGCAGAACCTCCGGATCGAGCGGGCGAACGACACCATCGTCTTCAACGGCAAGATCACCGAGCGCGGGGCGGAGTTCTCCCCGGACACCGTGACGCTGAACGGTGACCTGGACTACCCGACGGCGGACGGCGGCGTGCTCGCGATCCGGCAGGCAGCGACGTCGTTCAGTTGCGGGCAAGGGGATCGCTTCGCGTTCAATTCGAGTCTCGGCGGCTCGCTGACGCTGCGCTCGGCGGCGACCGGGAACACCGCGCTGACGGCGAGCACGACCGCACCGCTCGAGTTCGTCGGTCTCGGCATCGGGGACGCCGGCTTTCAGGACCAGGACTACAGCCCGTCCACCAACGGCTTCGCCTACACCCGAGGCCGGCTCATGGTCACGGCCGCCGACGGCAGTCAGCTCCTGCTGAACGCGGCGAACGGCGACCCGTCGACCTACGACGTGACCGTCAAGAGCGGTGGGCGGACCGAGACGATCAAGGTCCCGGGCGTCGAGCTGACGCGCAAGACCGGCTGCGGGGTGGTGTAACCGGCGACGACGTCGCTCGCGGCAACGTCCTACCCACCGATTCCGGCGGTGCATGGGGAGGCTCGCGGTGGGTAGACGATCCAAGGGGCCCGCACCTCGGTGCGGGCCTTCTCGCGTGCGGATCGGCCGGCGCGTCGAGCGTCGACACGTTCCCGCCGGGCAACTTGGCGGCCGTTCGCCAGCAGCCGGTCATGTCCCTCGATAGGGATCAATGGCGCTTGGATAAGCGACCGAGGCATGTCATAGGCGCTGGATGTGCCGACGAGCGATCTGACGCGGTGCCCAC
>ENA-ORXU01000264-ORXU01000264.1-marine-metagenome-genome-assembly--contig:-NODE-264-length-65643-cov-6.380319_pt1 | contig 65643 bp, 65 predicted proteins | sample MGYA00237869_ERZ511484 | MGnify/ENA metagenome assembly ERZ511484 | reverse complement strand
TGAGGCTGAAGCAGATAGACGCTAGGCGCGAAGTCAGCTGACGAGAGCTGAGTTCACGGATAGAGCCCTTATTTTAAATGCAGTTTGTCCGTAACAAAAACTTACACATGTAAGCCGTCTTAAATCTTTATAAGTCACTGTAAATATGGATGTTATATAGAAAGAGGAGCCAATTAAAAAACCTAATGCACGAAATGGGTTAAACTTGGTAACCACCAGATAATCCGTCTAGTGTGATAGGCAGACTGATCTTTTAGTGATCTTATATGCTTGGAGCCAATAAGGCAGAGTGCGGTACGCTACTACGCAAAACTATACATGTGACTGAACTGATGTCAGAACCCAGGTCGCTATACAATACCGGAGTACATCATCATCTGACACTTTGTACTTCTCAAGAAATTACATATTAATCCTTGGCTGAAAGACTATACAAATAGTAATTCTCCGACTTCATAGATCCTCCACTCCATGACTTCCAGAGAGATAAATTCTTATACACCTCAAGCGGCAAGGGCCGATCAGATAAAACAAAGAGTCCCTCTACTTGACGAAACTGCCGATAAAGTTCTAGCTCGCTTGGTGGTGGAATATAGATCTGCTCTAGCCAGCGAAAATAGGTATAGCTATCTCCAGAGGGTAGACCCGCAAGAGATCTAGACGAATAACCGATTACAGGAGCCATCTCCATAGGGTTAATACCGACGATGACGGCATCTTTGGGTACCTGAGTTGCGATGAACTCGCCCGTAGCTTGAGCATGACTGAAAGGTCTGTCTATATCCTTATAGACGGCAAGACACGTGTAGATAAGTTGCAGTGCTAATAAACCTCCGACTAGATAGGTCTGTATCGTCGTCAGACCCGGCTTCTGCTTGTATATCAGATAGATGAGTGCCATCACAAAAAGATAATCAGATCCCCACTGTCGTAGTCCACCTTCATAGATCATCCAGCTAAATAGCGTGACCGTGATCAAGTAGGATCCAGCAGCTAGTACGGCAGCTCGAGAGCGACGTAGGATCATGTAAAGTATGCCAGCGACGAGTATGCCCGCGATACGCTGTATGGTGATGGAATCTATAAGCAGTACTGTCGTGCTGAAGCACTGTGCCAAGTGATCTAAAGCCAAGAGGGGAAGATCTACAATGCGCTGATCTTCTAGTTGGTATACACCCGCTTGCTTAGCCGCTACACCTGCTCGTGGGAAGACGGTGAGTACAAATAATCCTAGGCCAATCAGCGTGGAGACCACGGGTATCTTTAACATTTTCAGTCGATCTACGAGTGTACCCTCATGATCCAGATACTTGTAGAAGAGTAGCGCTATTGCCACAATACAGGCATAAACTTCCGTCTGACAAAGAAGTAAAAACAGGATACCAGTGACGAAGCCGTAATCGCTCTTTTCGAGCTTTTCCGTTAAGAGAACTAGCAGAAGCATGATCCATACATAGCCCCTCTGTACTACACCATACTCGTAGAATACAAAGTATCCAAGCGAAAATAAAAGCGTAGCCAATAAGGGAGCTCTGAAACGTCGCCATAGTACATATAAGAAGCCAATGTAGAGTGTGCTATGGGCTAGGGTAATGAGCAGCGGATCTGGCAATATGGGCGTGAGGTATGTCCAGATCTTTATGTAGATGTACCATAGCGATCCGTGCCCTTCATAGTAGAGAAAAGACAACATCTCAGACCAGCTCTGGTCACGCGCAACGAGCCATGCTTGCCACTCATCTTTCCACATCTCATGATAGGTGAGTTTACTGATAAGTATACAAGCAGAGAGGGCTATGACGCCCAGCCATCTAGTAGTGGAGCTTTGCACAGCCTCAAAGATGATACTTATGGCGGATCTGAACTACTCAGATATATCTGACCAGGGCTCGAGCGCGATGCCTATCTTGTCTATACCGTGGATCGTATCCATCCTCATATGCGGTGTGAAGATGATCAGGTGCTCGCCAATCTGGTCAAATCTCAGCCGCTGCTGTAGATCTATGCGCACTTTGCAGTTACCACTTGAGCAGCGCCCATACCACCCGCCGCTGGGGTCAGCGAGCTGCAAGCTGGTACGCCCATCTACTTGTCTACCATCTGGAAAGAGTGTGCGAGTACGCACATAGAGGTTTTGATATGGGTAGGCATCGCTATGATGCATGAGCAGGATCAGACTGTAGTCCGTGACCGTGTCAGGTGGCTGTAAGGTGAAGCTGACACTATCACCAACTACCCAAGCACCCTTGTCGATATCTCGGAGATCATGATATATATAGTCATCCGTGCAGGCACATATGACTAGAGCTGCCAACAGGAGATATATGATTCTCATCAGCTGAAGTATTCCTTCATCTTTTCAAAGAGTCCCTTATCTGAGTTTCCAGGCTCTGGGGTGAAATTGGACATTCCACGCATCTTTTCTAGGATCGTTTTTTCCTCACTAGAGAGTTTCTTGGGTGTCCAGATATTGACATGGATGAGCATATCACCCTTACCATAGTTCTGCACAGAGGGCAAGCCTTTGCCTTTGAGTCGGAAGATCTTACCAGACTGCGTACCACTGGGCACTTTGATTTTCACCTTTCCGCCGAGAGTGGGCACTTCTTGGCTGGTACCGAGAGCAGCGTCAGCAAAATTGAGGTAGAGATCATAGATGAGATTCTGTCCGTCGCGCTTGAGCGCTTCGTGCTTTTTCACTTCTACGTGAATGATGAGGTCACCATTTGGTCCACCTCGCTTTCCAGAGTTTCCTTTACCTCGCATGCTCAATTGCATACCGTCTTCTACGCCCGTAGGCACTTCGATTTCTATAGTCTCCTCCGCCATCGTACGGCCGTCTCCCTTGCAGGTAGGACAGCTAGCCTTGATGGTCTGACCCGTACCACTACAGTTAGGACAAGGAGCGGTAGTCTGCATCTGCCCCATAAATGTGCTCCGAATCTGTCGCACATAGCCGCCGCCGCCGCAAGTGCTGCAGCTTACTACGTCGCTGCTACTCTTAGCTCCTGTACCGCTGCAGGTGCCACAGGAGGACTGTTTCTTCAGTTTGATCTTCTTTGTCACTCCATTGCCTACTTCCTCGAGTGTAAGAGATACTTTGATACGGAGATTGCTACCGCGCTCGCCTGTGCTCGCACGACCACCGCCACCGCTACCTCCAAAGAAACTGCCGAAAGGACTACCACTATCTCCAAATATATCTCCGAAGTGGGTGAAGATATCCTCCATATTCATACTGCCACCGCCGTAGCCGCCGGATTGTCCATCTACGCCAGCATGCCCATAGCGGTCATAGCGTGCTTTCTTATCAGGATCACTGAGGACTCCGTAAGCTTCTGCTGCCTCTTTGAATTTCTTTTCCGCTTCAGCGTCATCAGGATTGCGATCAGGATGATACTTCATAGCCACCTTGCGGTACGCCTTCTTTATCTCTTTCTCGTCTGCTGATTTAGTGACTCCTAGGAGTTCGTAATAGTCTTTCTTAGCCATAGCTGATTAGTTTCCTACGACCACCTTGGCGTGGCGCAATATGCGGTCATTGAGATAGTAGCCTTTCTCTACCGTGTGGAGTACCTTTCCCTTAAGATCGTCGGATGGCGCAGGAGCGTTCGTCACGGCTTCGTGCACTTCTGGATCAAATGTCTCACCATCGCTCGCCATCGGCTTTAAGCCTTTGCCCTCGAGAAGTGAATACAGCTTAGCGTAGACGAGATTCACACCTTCAGGGAATTTCTCATCGTTGTCACCATCTTCTGCAGCGGTCTTAGCTCTATCAAAATCATCTAACACTGGTAGAAGTATGCGCATAGTGTCCGAAGAAGCTGACTTGAGAAATTCCATCTTCTCTTTCACACTACGCTTCTTGAAATTGTCAAATTCCGCATACAAGCGCAGAAATTTATCCTTCTGCTCCTGCAGCTCGATTTCCATCTCGGAACACTTGGCTTGCAGTTTTTCCTTCTTTGATTTCGATCCTTTAGACTTCTTAGACTCGGTCTTCTCGTCGTGGACCTCTACGTTTTCTTGATTTTTATTTCCCATGAGATTTTTAAGTCGTTTGTACACATATCTATTTAGTCAAATCCTGCGCCACACCGCGATAGCGGACAATATGACATGCCATCAGTGATTGTAAGACAGGATGACCCTGATTTACACAGATCGACTGCCTACCAGACAGGGCCATCATAGTTCTGCATCGAGGATGCTCTTGATCTCATCTAAGCTCATGTTTCGGCCTAGGATGGTGCCGTCCGGATCTATGAGAAAGGTAGCGGGTATATCCGTGACACCATAGGCTGATGCTGCAGACGATAACCTCACAAATGCCGCTTGATCCAGTGCATTGTATTTCCAATCTAAGCCATACTTGTCCAGAGCACGCTCCCACCTATCGGCTTTCTTCTCTAAGGCTATACTGACGACTTGGAAATTATCGCCGGCATAAGCCTGATCAAGCTGCTTGATCTTGGGGATATCTTTTATGCAAGGCCCACACCAGCTAGCCCAGAAATCGAGGAGTACATACGATCCCCGCAGATCAGATAAGTGGGCCGTAGTGCCATCTCTAAGTGCTAGCTCTACATCTGGGGCAGTGTCCATGTCGGACTTGAGTTTAGGCCATACTACTAAGTAAGCCAGAAGGCAAAGTAGTACGATGAGTGGGATCCACGATCGCGATTTTTTCATGTGATGATAATGTAGAAGCCCTTGTATATGTTGTCCAGTGTGTACACTTGCAGAGAAATCACAAGACTATGAGCATGCGCAGCATCACTCCAGGCGAAATCGCCACTAGAGATTTACATCAGTTTTTACTAGGCTGCGTATCGCCGCGCCCTATAGCTTTTGCCAGTACCATCAGTACGGATGGCGTAGCCAACTTGGCGCCTTACAGCTTTTTCAACGCCTTCAGTAGTAATCCACCGATGGTGGTATTTAGCAGTAATCGTCGCGTGATTGATAATACGACCAAGGATACGCTCAAGAATATCCAAGATACGGGCGAAGTTGTCATTAATGTGGTCAATCATGCCATCGTGCGACAGATGGCAGTAGCCTCCGTAGAGTGGCCTACTGAGGATAGTGAATTTGATCAGACAGGACTCACTCGCTTAGCATCAGATCTAGTAGCACCCTTTCGGGTAAAAGAATCACCGGCACACCTAGAGTGTAGAGTAAGCGATATCATCACGCTAGGAGATAAAGGCGGAGCTGGACATCTCATCTTGTGCGATGTCGTAAAGATGCACGTAGCCGAGAGCGTCATCGATGAGCGAGGCAGGATAGATCCACACCTCATCGATCTCATGGGTCGTATGGGCCGCAGCTATTATGTACGAGCGAGTGGAGATGCTGTGATGCCCATAGTACAGCCAGTCACGCAGATGTGCATAGGATATCAAGCGCTTCCGGCTATCGCTAAGCAGAGCAAAGTACTGACGGGAAATGATATAGGCATCTTGGCTGGATTAAGTGAACTACCTGACGAGCAAGCTATCTCACATGCCGCTACGGCACTAGAAACATCTAGCAAGAGCGCAGAATATCTCGCTCGATCTTTGATCAGTGATGATCTCGCCGCTGAAGCGCTCGCTGTGCTGATGTGCGTACGTGAGTAGGGGACAATAATACGAGAGACTCGATATAGTCGCTCAGTCTACCACTATCTCACGTCAGTATGATAGTTCTCAGCCATCCTTCCGCATCACACGCGCTAGCCAAGCAGGTATGATGATAGCTCCTAGCAAAAGATAAGAGTAGTACGTCATCAATCTCCAGATACCAGCCACCACAGGCGCAATACCTCGAGGCACATAGTCGCTCAGAAATCCACCAAAAAGAAACTCCACCACTCCTGCACCTCCCGGTGTGGGTATGAATAGCACAATGCTAAACATGGCCTGTAATCGACCATACAAACCTGATAAAGTTGCGAAGTCGGGTGTCACACTTTCTACCATGGCAAAAATCAAAAAGGCGATGACAAAAAATCTGGCTGACCATGCTACGATTGTGGCAAGCATACTCTTGACGTGAAGTGTCCATGGACGAGTGGTGTACTCTGTACTTGCACTGACTACGTCGCGACCTATTTCTATGGCTTTTGCGCGAAAGCGCCGAGTAAATCGAAACCGAGTTATCCAGACAAGGACATTTCTAAATTTGCCTGGAGCAACAAAGAGGCCGTAAGCAAGGAGCGAACCATAGGTGAACATGATTAAGTATGCTACGAGAAACCAGATTCCGTAGATATCGAGATCAACGAATCGCTCCATGCCTGGTCGGATGATTTCTGGACCAATGAGAAAGAAAAGTAGCGGAAGTGTGACGAGAAAGAAAAGTGTGTCTTGCACAACTGTGTAGATGACGAGTGCTGCTGTCTTTCCTCCGGGATAGTTCTCTTGTGACAATGCAAATAGCGATACGATTGCTCCACCGACACTAGAGGGGGATACCGCTGTGCTAAATTCCCAGATTACGATCAGTTTCATGCATTTACGATAACTGAAAAATCTATCACTGAGCAGCCATAAACGATAACTGTATGCAAGATGTCGCAATACAAATATGCCTACTGCAGCGGCTATCCAGCCCAGTGTGCGTTGATCCCAAGACACCTTTGCGAGTTCGGCGGGATCAAACTGTCTATACAGTAGATAAATCACCACCAGAATCCCCAAGATCATCGGTAAGATGACCTTGGTAAGGCTCAATGAGCGAACGGCTTCTTGCTGCTGATTTTGGTCCATGGGAAAAGACTCTGAGCAATAGCAAACGCCTAGATTCCTCAAGTGTTGTACGATAAGGTATCGTCGATTTACTCCTCGATGATAGACCTGCGGATCAGGTCAAATACATCCCGACCAACAGATGTAGCTAGGCTCTTGTGAGCCTGAAGCAAGACATCCATTAATTGATCGTTCTTCCCAGAAGATACTACGAGTTTCTCCCCTTGATGGAGGGCAAAGAGCATGCCCCATCCTCTAAAACTCTTCGCATCAATAGGACCTTCCCAAGTGACTGATGGATGCACGTGTCTTGGATCTTTGCATATACGCTCGTACAGCTTGCGCACGCTTGCTTCTGCACCTTCGATCAGCTGTAAGAACTGACGATTTCCATAGATCAAGCATCCACTGATATCATGCTGATTGTTGTAGCTACGACACTCGCGCAACAGATCGTCTAACTCTGAACTCGTCATATCTTTGACGGCAGTGCTAGTGTAGACTATTTCATATTGATTCATAAGTTTCCCTGAATCCTCAATATACAGTTAATTATGCCCTATTTACTTTGGGATCTCGGTGGCGTGCTTATAGACTGGAATCCACGATACTTGTATTCCAAGATGATGTCAGAAGTAGAGATGGACAGCTTTTTGACGAAAGTCTGTACCATGGACTGGAATGAGCAGCAGGATGGTGGCAGAACAATCGCGGAAGGCACAGATCAGCTGATCCATAAATTCCCGGTATACGAGCGTCAGATCAGAGCCTACTACGGACGGTGGGAAGAGATGCTGCGCGGGCCTATCCAGGAGTCAGTAGATCTCCTGAGAGCTTGTGATGACGCTGGCGTGAAACAGTATGCACTGACTAATTGGTCCGCAGAGACATTCCCTATAGCGCTAGAGCGATATGACTTCTTGGAGATTTTTCAAGGTATCGTAGTATCTGGTAGAGAAGGTATCAAGAAGCCTGATCCACGTATCTATCACCTCGTCTTGGAGCGCTATGAACTGAGCCCACAGCATGGACTTTTCATAGACGATAATCTGAGGAATATACGTGCGGCTGAGACTCTAGGTCTCAGCACTCATCATTTCACTACTGCGAGTAAGCTGAAAGAGCGCCTACAGGCATACGTGAGCTAGTCCAATAGGCTGAGTAGGTACTCGCCGTAGCCGCTCTTGATAAATTTCTGCGCACGAGCCTCGAGCTGCTTATCATCGATAAAGCCCATCTGGTGTGCGATCTCCTCTATACATCCGATCTTCAGACCTTGGCGCTCTTCGATCACTTGGATGAACTGGCCAGCTTGGAGAAGACTCGTATGTGTACCTGTATCAAGCCACGCTATACCACGTCCTAGCACACCTACACTCAGCTTACCTTCCTTGAGGTAGTGCTTATTTACATCAGTGATCTCGTATTCACCTCTTGCACTAGGCTTGAGGTTTTTAGCGACATCGATCACGCTATTATCGTAGAAGTACAGTCCTGGTACTGCATAGTTGGACTTTGGTTTTTCTGGCTTCTCCTCTATGGATATGGCGGTATGATTTTTATCAAATTCTACTACACCGTAGCGCTCAGGATCTGCCACCGGATAAGCAAACACGACGCCACCGCTTGGATCATTAGCCGCCTGCATCGTCTGCTCTAGTCCTGCGCCATAGAAAATATTATCTCCCAGGATCAGTGCTGAGCTATCATCTCCTACAAAGTCCGCTCCTAAAACAAATGCCTGTGCAAGACCATTGGGGTCATGCTGCGCTACATACTCAAATCTGCAACCGATCTCACTTCCATCACCTAGCAGCTTCTTGAAGTGCGGTAAATCAGATGGTGTGGATATGATACACACTTCTCTGATGCCCGCTTGCATGAGGGTAGAGAGAGGATAGTATATCATAGGCTTGTCATAGACAGGCATGAGCTGCTTACTGACAGCAAGAGTAAGTGGGTACAGACGAGTCCCAAGACCGCCGGCAAGGATAATACCTTTCATACTGAGTGTGTTGCTAGATGATTAAGATAACTATGAAGGTGACTGGATGGGTAAGTACACAAAGGACGCACCCAGCTCGCTCAGTACAAAGATACACAGCTGAACATCTGGGTCTTTGTACACCTTCTTGAAGTCTTCTATCTTCTCAGGTAGAATGACGCTCTTAGCTGTGAATTCTTCTAGACTCGATATATTGATGGACCATCGATGATTTTTGTCGTCACGATCTATGAGCTTAAGTCCGAGCTCGACCTCTTGCTTGTGCGCTACGAATATGGGATAGTTACTTACATCGTTATCGCGCATAGCTGTGGAAGCTTGCGATAGGATCTTGACGTAGGCCTTGAGCTCGCGTTCTAGCTGGAGGTATTTGGATAGATCACTCATGATGTAATCGTCAGCAAGGCCACAGCCTCTGTATGGCTAGTGTGTGGAAACATATCTACAGGCGTGCAGCTTTCGAGCTTGTAACGTGGTTCTAGGAGAGCCAGATCTCTGGCTAGCGTAGACGGATTACAGGATACATAGACGATACGAGGGGCTGATAACTCCTTGATAAATTGGGCAAAGTCTTGATGCATTCCAGCACGTGGAGGATCAATCACTACCACATCAGGTGCGCCATGATCTTTGACAAACTTGTCATCAACCACATCGAGCACATCTCCTGCGTAGAACTGTGTGTGATCGAGTTCATTGAGCTTAGCATTGGCTTTAGCGTCTATGATAGCTGCCTCATTGATTTCTACACCTATCACAGTAGTGGCCCCATCGGCTAGATATATGCCGATGCTGCCTGTACCGCAATAGAGATCATAAAGTACTTCAGATCCAGACAAAGCTGCATACTGGCGCACCTGATCATACAGGCTTACTGCTTGGTAGCTATTCGTCTGGAAAAATGATAATGGGCTAATTTGAAATCGGCGATCACCGAGCGACTCATAGAGATGTGTGTCTCCATGATAGTACACAGACTCGAGCCCGTCCATACTATCATTGACCTTGCCGTTCACGATGTAGTGCCAACTTACCACCTCAGGAAATTGTTCTATGAGAGGTTGTAAGTATCGTTCTGCCAGACCATCAAGCATATCTGATACTATGAGAGCAACCATCATCTCGCCAGCTGTATTTTCTCTGATCATCAGATTGCGTAGTATACCTAGATGACTATGTGGCTCATAGAAGGATATCTCTAGTTGGCGCCCGAGTTCTCTTGCGGCATTGCGCAGATCGTTGTGCTTTGGACTCATGAGATGACACTTATCTACATCAAGTATCCTATCAAATGCACCACTTAAGTGAAATCCGAGTGCTCGCCGATCAGTAAATGTGTCGCCGCTATCTACTTCCTCCTGTGAAAGCCATCTGCGAGGACTGAATGTGTACTCAAGTTTATTTCTAAACTCTCTAGTTCGCTCGGCTTTAATGATTGGTCTAGCCTCGTAGTCTGTGATGTGTGCGATACGTCGGATACTCTCATGTACCTGCTTTTCCTTGTAGTGAGCCTGCGCACTGTAGTCGAGATCTTGCCACTTGCAGCCGCCACATCTTTCAAAGTGTTGACAGAATGGCTCTACCCTATCGGGTGACTGTGTAGTGATCTCTGTTACATCACCAAAGGGCATACCTTTCTTCTTACGACGTATGCGTGCAGATACGATATCGCCAGGTACACCACCCTTGAGTAGATAGACTTGTCCTTCTGGATCTTTAGCAATACACATACCCTTCTGGGCAATGTCCACGATACTAAGATTTTCTACGATTTTCACTGCCCTACGTGCCATACGATCTACTGATTTTCCGCTGCTGCAAACTTAGCGCTATCCAGAGATCACTGCTTCACCGCAAACTCAACACGGCGATTTTTTGCACGTCCTTCGGGGCTGTCATTCTCCGCGAGTGGTAGTGTCTCTCCGTAGCCATTAGCTGTGAGACGTGATTGATCTACGCCCTGAGCTATGAGATAATCGCGCACGGCTTCAGCGCGCTGCTCTGATAGGAGTCGATTGCTTTCCACATCTCCTACATTATCAGTGTGTCCTCTGATCTCCAGCTTGAGCTCTGTTCTCTTTCCGAGCAGGCTGGCGAGTTGGCGCAGCTCAGCGTAGGAGGCAGGTAGTAGATCGTAAGATGCCGTAGCAAATCGTACCGTTTCTAGACGCACTGGATCGCTGGGTGGCTTGTATGTCTCCACTGGTTGTAGGTACAGATCTATGATGATAGGATCTAACTCATTTCGTACTTCTGTTAGTGAAAACTCATGCGCATCAGCAGCATATCCATCTTTTGATACCACGGCTCCATAGTCTGTACCTACTGGCAGACATACGAGATAGCTTCCCGTGATCGTCTCTGTAAGCACATCAAATGCTACCTCGCTATCATAGGCATATAGCTCTACGGTAGCATCGCGTAAGATCTTATCTGTATCACGATCACGCACTGTGATCCTAGTAAAGGTCACGGGTTGTGGTCTTATATGCACTGGCATGTCAAATGTATAGAGGTCTATGTCTCCACGACGATTGGCTGTGGCGCTCTTTTCAGTTTCTGAAGCGTAATAGGCCGTGCGACCACTTAGATCAACTACCAGAGAACCCTCATCTCCAGGTGTATTAATAGGTGCACCGAGATTTTCAGGCGTAGACCAACCCTCAGCAGTGAAGCGAGAGAGATATAGGTCGTAACCTCCGTAGCCAGCTAGAGCATCACTGCGGTAGTATAGTGTGATACCATCCGGATGGATAAAGGGTGTACTTTCATTCCCGGAGGTATTGATCTCCTCACCTAGATTTACGGGGATGCCCCAGCGTCCCGTGCTATCTGCTCGTGAGATCCATAGATCGCGATTACCACGTCCGCCAGGTCGCGTACTACTGTAGATAAGATAGTCTCCATCCGCTGATAGACTCGGCTGCGCCTCCCATGACTGCGTGTTGATCACACTACCTAGGTTGATCGGTACAGTCCACGTAGAGTCTATATAGCGTGTAGTCCACAGATCACAACTACCATATCCCGTCATCTGATCACAGCGGGTAAATATGATCGTTCCTCCGTCAGCGCTGATGCAGTGACCAGATTCATTGCTACGAGTATTTATCTGATCTATGGCTTGTGCCTCCGTCCACTGTCCATTGATAAAATCACTGAGATAGAGATCCTCTTGACCATCGATTCTTCGAGTAAAAATCACCCTACGCTGATCAGCTGTAATACTCGGTAGATACTCGAGATATGGCGTATTGATATGGCCAGGTAAGGCAACTAGATTGATGGCCTCTACACTCTTTAGATCCTCTAGAATAAATTCCAAATTAGCAATTCGTTTCTTAGCATTTTTGATGCTGTTTTGGGCGGTGGGACTTTCGTCCAAATACTTCCTGTAACCCTCCAAGGATTCATCATACCTTCCGAGTGCATAGTAGGTCTGAGCTAGCTCAAATAGCAAGGCGGTAGAAGGCTCACTCATGCGTGACTCTGCTAGCAGGAGATCATTCAATTTACTGTCATATTCGCCCAGTCCTCCATAGCTAGAGGCTCTACCGAGCAAAGACGGCATATGCTCCTGTACAGCGAGTACGCGGTTGTAGAGATCTATCGCTTTGGTATATTCACCGATGCGGCTGTAGTCCGAGGCTTCTTGATACCAAGTTTGGGATCGCTTGGGTAAATCGCTCTTGGGTGCACCACGGTCAGATGTTGTCGTCCTGCTAGGTGTACAGGCGCTGAAGAGTACGAGTAGTAATAGGTAAAGGGCAGATTTGATCCAAGTCATAGAGTATAGGCGTAGATGAATCCCTGCTAGAGTAGTGTAGGCATATCCATACTCCAAGCCGTACCAGATTCTATGTCTTTCTTATAGACTTTAATCTCCTTGTCAGATATACCGGTGATCACCGGATATTTCTGTGCTTTACTGATAGCTACTGCTGCTTCATCCATATCACCAAGAGACCATAGGACTAGAGCATACTGTGTCCACGCTGCGCGCTTCCACTGGGCATTAGGATCATCATCAGAGTAGGACCTCTTAGTGAAGTATTTCAGTTCAAAGGATGCTTTACTGATTTCGTCAAGAGCAAGATGTGCTTTGGCCTTGAGCCTACGACCTGTCCAGAATACACTTTGCATAGGAACGGAGTACTTGAGCGTCTTCTCTAGATCTTCTAGAGCTTCAGCATACATCTCGCGCTCTAGGTACACGCGTGAGCGACCTAGGTGTGCATCAGGATTTTCATCATAGATAGCAAGAGACAGACAGAAATCCTCTAGGGCACCATCACTGTCCTGCATAAATAGCTTACTGTACGCACGCTTCTCTAGTGCAAGGCTGTGCTCATTATAGAGAGTCAGCACTTTGTCAAACACTTCGATAGCTTCTTCTTGTTGACCGCTATTGTGCAGTTCAACTCCCTTCTTATAATTGATGATGGCAGCTTTATCACCATCTGGCTCGATATCAGAGCTCAGTAGGACTTGGCCGTTTTCGGTCATCCAAGCTTGTACTTTGCCACTGATAGCATATTGGGACAGGTACTCTAGTAACTGTACGGTGTTCTTCCAGCTTTTTTCAGAACCTTCACCTACGTGCTTAGGTATAGTGATCGTATTACCCCCATCTTCACTCAGCTGCTCCATCCTGATCAGGATGTCGTCTTTGTAGAAGGTCTCCACGCGCTGTTCATAAAGACCACGCACGCGATCAAAACTCTTCTGGTTTTTAAACTCTAGCCTACCGTTAAAGATGGTTCTCTTGCCCATGATGAATCAAGTGATCAGAAATGATAATAAAATATGGAAGCCCCCGATAAAATGCGAGTAAATATACTCATTACTAGAGTATTAACACTGATTTGCAGCTGTCGGTTTCATCCATACACGACAACCTTCGCTGCAGTTTGCACAGATATCTATTTGCTTGCGATTCTCAAAGACGGCTTGCCTCATCTCTTTATATCTAAGACTATGCCAAATATCTGTAAAGCTGTCCCGAGCAAAATCCCCTAGAGTGTGCTCAGCATCCTTGTCAAAGCAACAGGGCACCACCTTGCCATCCCAAGTCATCACAGCACTATGCCACATGCGCCAGCAGGCATCTCCTTGTACAGATTTAGGTATGTACGAGCCACCTACTTTCTTATAGCGTCGTAGACGATCATCTACAGGTAGTAAATCCTCAGCTGTATCGTAGTTATACACTTGAGCTGACTTGAGGACCCACTCATCCGCTCCGTGATCCAGAGCTATCGATTGTAGCTCGGCGAGCTGAGACTCATTGGACTTGAAAGCTACAGTCTGCATCACGATATGAGGAGTGCTAGAGCCAAGTCGTTTCTTGGTTTCAGCAAGGGTCTGTAGCCCATCTAGTACTTTGACCAGTTGCCCACCTACTCGGTAGCTTGCGTAACTGTCTTGATCGGCACCATCCACAGAGACGATTAGACGACTGAGACCACTACGCACGATCTCCTCGCAGTGATCAGCCGACAGGTAATGTCCATTTGTCGAAGTGATGGTATAGATGCCGCGAGCTGAAGCATAAGCAATCATATCATGACTGCTAGGATGTAGATATGGCTCGCCTTGGAAGTAGTAGGTCAGGTGGAGCAGATAGGGGCTCAACTCATCGATCAGCTGCTCGTAAAGCTGCGTAGCCAGCATACCGGTCGGCCTGCTGAAAGACCGTAGCCCACTAGGACACTCGGGACAGCGTAGGTTGCATGCTGTAGTCGGCTCTATCGCAATAGCCGATGGCATTCCACTATGGTGTACATGCCTTCCAGATTTAGATCTGAGATAAGAATATCGGAGCTGAGCTAGATTAGCTAGTTTCTGTGGTGTAAGCACACGAGCAAAGGTCAGCGAATCGCTGAGGTAGATCTTTCTCACAAGTATCTTTCTCGTAGGACACGCTGATGATGAAGACTATGACCAGATATGACACCGAGCAGTGCTCGGACACTCATGTCTGCTCCACTGACTTCACATTTGGCGAGAAGTCTCTCTTCTGGTAAGTGGCGATACATCTGCACGGTGGATTGCCTGACCGTCTGCAGCTCATCTATGAGATCTTGTCGGGTATATGAGGACGCAGGTGCATAGCGCGCGCAATCATCTTGATCAAAGCCTGGGAGGGGACTTGGCAGGCCACGTGCTATCCAGTGAGCTCTATGCGCCATGACTCTTTCTGTATCAATTATATGTAGCCAGACTTCTGCGATAGTCCACTTACATTCCTCATATCGGTAGCCTAACTGATCGTCTCGGAGATCGTTGATCATCTCTGTCTCTATAGTAGTCTGCTCTGGCAGATAAGCGAGAGGATCATTCTCTTGAACTAGATTAATGTAGTGCGCTTGATACGGATGGTACTCGCTAGTATCAAGCGAGTCGATGAAGTGTGGCATTCAGCTGATATTTGCCCTAAAGTTAACTAAGCACTACATGAGCATCTCCTCCATCAGATCATGGTTCTCTAAGCTCTGGCCCAGAGAAGATGCTATACAGTATGACCCTATGAAATATATCATCGCAGGCCTAGGAAACATAGGAGCAGACTATGACGGCACTCGTCACAATATCGGATTTGACGTGGTAGACCACTTGGCAGAACAGCACTCTGGTGCCTGGAAATCTGAAAGTCTAGGGTCGATCGCTCAGATCAAGTACAAGGGTCGGACGTTACTTCTACTCAAGCCCTCTACTTATATGAATCGTAGTGGAAAATCTATTCGCTACTGGCTGCAAAAGCATAAGGTGCCTGTAGAGAAGTGCCTAGTAATCGTGGATGATCTCAATCTGGATCTAGGAATGAGACGACTGCGAGCTAAGGGTAGCGATGGAGGCCACAATGGTCTCAGAGACATCCAAGAGCAACTCGGTTCTAGCAGTTATCCTCGTTTACGATTGGGCATAGGTAGTGATTATAGAAAGGGACAGCAGGTTGACTTTGTACTCGGTAAATGGGAAGACGATGAGATGAAAGATGTGGATGCTATGATTTCTGCTGCGGCTAAGTGTACGCTCGATTTCTGTACGATGGAGTACAAGCATGCGATGAGTGCCTGCAATGGCCGATCATGAGATATACGCTATTATACCCATTTCGTGCAGTAGGATTTTTGTTATTGGCTCTTCAATTTATATAACATCCATGTTTACAGTGACTTATATTGATTTGGAACATTTTGCGTGTGTAAGTTTTTGTAATGGAGATACTGCAGCTAATAGAAGGACTCTATCCTTTAACTCAGCTCTCGTCAGATGACTTCGCGCCTAGCGCCTACCTGCTTCAGCCTCAGGCACCTACCAGAGGTAGGCAAGCTTCACTTGCTCGCCTTACGCAGTGAAGACGAGCCTCCTCGCCATAGCACGCTATGACTCGTCGGCGGAGCACCTGACGCTCTTACAGATAATCACTATCCATCGAAGCCTAATGCACGAATTGGGTTAAACCCATTTCGTGCATTAGGATTTTAGGTAAATGTTTTTCAGTGATGTAACTGACGCTCAGTCTGGACTATAGGCGATATTACATGAGTGTCGTTGGCGTAAGTTTTTGTTACGGGTGGCTCTCGCCCATTTGTCATGAAGTGAGTGGTGTGATATGACCATTGTGCTTTGCTTCTACTGCGAGCCACATCTGCTTCAAGATCAGGCTCCTACCAGAGGTAGGCAGGCTTATCCTGCTCGCCTTACGAAGTGAAGACGAGCCTCCTCGCCATAGCACGCTATGTCTCGTCAGAGAAACACCTCATCTTATCGCACCTGCGGCTCTCGCCACGAAGCCTAATGCACGAATTGGTTTAAACAAAGGAATAATAGAATACTTTGCAAGCTGATCACTTAACGTTTACCCTCAGGTATTTGTCAATAATATCTACAAGTCGATCCAACTCGATACGATTATTATAAGGTTGACAGCTTAACCTAAAATAATCTTCATCATGCAAGCCATTTACAGCGACTTCTATACGATGCTCTGTCTGAAGATGATGCCTGAGTTTATGAAAATCTATAGATGGCTGAAAGAAGCTCACCATCTGACCCATCCACTCATCTGTTGGAGGTGCGAGAGGTTCACAAGCAAGTATCTCTGCCAGCTGTGGAGTATACTCTTGTATGAGAGCTCGGGATTCAGTCGTTCGCTCGTTCCAATCATGTCGTCGTATAAAGTCCAGACATGCGGGTGTACATAAGTAAGCGCTGTAATCCATCGTTCCTTGATACTGATGATAGGATTGAAACCTATTTTCCTCGGATAGATCTGGATCGTATCCCCATGATATAGCTAATGGCTCGATGAGATGCTGAAGAGTTCTCTTGACGTATAGAAAAGAATTACCCTTAGGAGCTAGAAGCCACTTATGGTTGGCTCCTGTATAGATATCGGGATCTAGATCAGCAATCGAAAGGTATACATGGCCAGGTACGTGAGCACCGTCCACTATACAGAGTATTCCAAGTTCACGAGCACGCTTGCAGATATCGGCAACCGGTAGGATGAGTGCCGTTGCACTTGTCATGTGAGATATAAATATCACTCGAGTACGCTCGGAAAGCCCTGACCAAAATTGTGAGAGAAACTCCTCCTTCGTAGTGATCGGTAGTTGGATCTGAGATCGCACCACACTAGCTTCGCTCTCCTTGCAATAGAAATCCCAGGCCTTATCTAGAGCACCATATTCTTGGTCAGTTGTCAAGACTTCGTCTCCATGCTCTAAGTCAATACTTTTCATGACGGCATTCAGGCCCGCCGTAGGATTAGGAACGTACACGAGGTCCTGATGAGCACAATCCAGATACTCAGCAAGTTCTCGACGTGATCGATTCAGGGCTGCCTTACCATCTTCTGTTATCCACCGAGTTGGATTCCATTCGAGCTTACGCTGAAAATCTTGGTACACATTAATTACCTCCATGGGACAAGATCCGAAAGCGCCATGGTTGAAATACGTAACACTAGGATCTATATGAAATAAATTTCTCACCGCTTAACCAAGAGATAGTCTGCAAAATAAGCTCTACTATCCAAGAACTTATGAATGAGTTCCAGATCAGACGAAGATATGACGGAGGTCAAGATCTCATCCGTGTACTTTCTAGAAATCTCTACGTCTATGCGCTCACCCCTCTCAAAATGATAAGTTTTCTGTAGCGACTCTATAGTAACTGATTGGCTCTCTAGGCTCTCTAGATACGAGCGAGCAATGCCTTCTGACTCGTCATATTTGGCGAGATGTCTGAATGCATCAATTTTAAAATTCGCGCCCAACTCTCTATTGATTCTGTTGAGTAAGTTTAGATTAAAAGAGGCAGTGATACCCGCTGGATCATCATAAGCCTTCAGCACTATATCATCAGACTTTATCTGATCTAAGCCTAGTAGTACTTTGTCATTTACTCTGAGACAATTACTCAATTCGCTCAAGAATGAGCTCGCTAATTCGTCTGGCATATTACCTAGATTAGATCCAAGAAATAATACCACTTTGGGTCTGTCATTAGCAGCCAAATCTGACAAAACAGAAAAATATTCACCCTGTAGTGTTTTAACCTTTAGCGCAGGCAATTCTCTAGAGAGTGATTGCGCCAGTCCATCCAGCGCATTCTGGGATATATCAATAGGAAGGTATCGGAACTCGTAACTCAGATCAAGAAGTTTATTGAGAAGAACTTTAGTCTTACTACCATCTCCTGCGCCTAGCTCTACTATATCAAATGACTCATCCTGTGACATTTCCCAACTCTCCACTATATCAGTCGCATGTAGTTCAAATATCTCTGCTTCAGCATCCGTCAGATAGTACTCAGGCATTTCCATGATCTGCTGAAATATTTTATCACCTATTTCGTCATAGAAATATTTAGACGAGAGTCTTTTCGGTGTGGCTGATAAACCCTCTGCTACGTCTCTGCTAAACTCACTCATATAGTTACTTTGCTAATCGAATCCCAGTATACTGCCATCTGTGCTCAGGATGAAAAAAGTTTCTGTAAGTATACCGAAAGTGCTCTGCAGGGGTAGCTACTGATCCACCACGGAGGACCATATTATTTATCATAAATTTTCCATTGTATTCGCCAGCGGCCCCTTCGGCGATCTTAAATCCGGGATATGGTAAGTAAGCACTTTCAGTCCATTCCCATCTTTTGCCATGTTCTAGTTGATCACAGGCCGCTTCCCATTCTTGCTCCGTAGGTAAGCGCATATCTTTCCATGTGGCATAGGCATGTGCTTCATAGTAGCTGACATGCGCCAAGATAGCATCAGGATCCACTGGCTGCAATCCTGCCAGCGTGAAATAGTGCCAAGCGTCATCGATTTTAAACCAGTACAAGGGACGATCAATTTTCTGGCTTTTCACCCATTCATGACCGTCCTCAAGCCAATACCTAAAGTCTTTATACCCACCAGCTTCTATAAACTTGATGTACTCTCCATTCGTCACGTATGCTTTAGAGATATCGTATTCATGAAGATAGACACGATGTCCGTTTAACTCATTATCAAAGCAGAATTCATTACTCTTATGACCTATCTCATAGATACCTTCCTGCATAGGTAACCAACCATCCTGTTCATTGTGATCAGCCACTCTGTTACTATTAGATTCGTAAACTGGAAAGATGGGATTTAACGAGAATGTATGCTTCAGATCGGTCAGGAGGAGTTCTTGGTGCTGCTGCTCATGATGAGTACCCAGCTCTACTAAGCGCAAAATCTCCTGCGCACACGTGTCATCTACCAGCGACTTTACTGCAGCGTCCACATAACTGCGATAAGACTTGACCTTATCTACCGATGGTCGCGTCATAGCACCCCTTTCTTCACGCATGGCTCTGTCACCTATAGTCTTATAATAACTATTAAATAAGTAGGAAAACTGTGGATGATATTCCCTATAGTCAGGAAAATGAGGCTTCAGGACCATAGCTTCAAAAAACCATGTAGTATGAGCAAGGTGCCACTTGGGAGGACTAGCAAAATATCGTGGCTGTGGAATATAATCTTCTAAGGCGAGTGGGGCGCAAAGCTCTATGGAGTGAGCCCGCACTTTATCGTAGCGCGCAAGTAGCTCTGCAGTCCTCAGCTCATTACTCACAAGTCTATCCGCATTCTTCATATATGCACATCTATAATTATATCTTACATCCAGGAATCATCGCTCACTTCTGCCCGATACACTATAGTATCATGTACTCGCTGCGCTTCAGAAAGTTCAATATATGGTAAAGTCACATTACCACTAGCTGAGTAAATGTGAACACTTGCGAGATCTTTGCGCCGCTGATAAGGCGTCTGTGATATCTGAACTGCTTGTACTTTAAATATTTCCAGTATGGTCGCCTTGTGTGTTATAAATCCGCGGTAAACCTGTAGTAAATCGCGACCCACATCATAGCGGAATCTCTGCCACCACCTGAGCTGTATCCAATAAATTAATGGTAATAATGCTGGAAGTACGAGATAGTGATAAGCTTGCGTGAAGATCGCTAGAAAGATGGCCGCAAGACTTGGCAAGATCCCCAAAAATAAGAAGCGACGATAAATTAATCGACGATCGGGCTTAGCACTTATTACCTCATCATCGAGTAAAGCGCCATACGTGTGTTGCATTATACTGTCAAGTTGATGCCCATAAACTCCTGCTATCTTGGTGCTCTTACTAGCAGCTACTTCAGAGCTCGCTGCCTGATTGAGTCTAAGGGAAAAGAATCCCATTGTCCTCTGGATCGGATTAGCAGACCAGCGCACGGTCTGTATCTTTTTGAGTAGAGCCACAGTTTGCTTTCTGTTAATCAATCCTCCCTGCAAGGTAAACCCACGAGGACTCATCCAAAAACGCAGATTAAACTCACTTAAAACAGTTCTCACTAGTGTAACTAAAAAAGAAGCGATCAGAAATAGCGGCAGCACGATAAGGATTGTCATCCAAATGCTCTCTAATTCGACTCCCAGCACCTTCTCGACTCCATCAAAAAAATCGTCAAAGAGCATACTAGCAATATTCTCATAGAGACCAAAGACAAATGCCAGTAATATTCCTGCTGTGCGTAAATGATTCTGGCTAATCCCTATCTTAAATAGATCCCACATGGAATGTTGAAACAGTAATTGTCTCTCCTCCTTTTGGACAAGAGCGACACTTTCCACATCACCAGACTTTTCCGCTAGCAACTCGCTCCGCTCTTCTAGCAAAGCTATCTTCAGCGCCTCCGCGCTTGCTTTGTCTAATGCTGCTATCTCAAACTCCTTACCCTTAGCACCCGCAGAATCAATCTCCACTCCCACTACTCCAAACAACTGGTGAATTGGGCCCTGCTGAAAATTTACAGATTGAATCCGCTCGATAGGAAGATTTATATCAACTTTTTTCAGTACACCCTTTCTTATCCTAAACTCGCCATTCTCTATGGAAAAATAAAATCTGTAGTAGCCTATGATAGATAAGATCAAGGAAAAACTTCCGAAAAACAAAAACAGCAATAAAAAGGCCAACTCCGTGCGTATTCCATCTCTTCCAAAAAGGATGAGAGGAATAAATACCCAAAACTGACGCAACAACCCCTTAGCGAAATCCGATATCTTCACTAGGATAGCTACCTTAGACTGCCGCTGCGATATACTCCAATCTCTTGTTGCCATACCCTATTCCTCCTCGTCAGTACTGGTGGATAAAATATAAGCTTTAAGCTTATCGGCTGCCTCCATAGAAAGTCCTGGGATGGTAATATCACTTGATGATCCTCCAGCTGTATAGATATTCAGTTTGCTAAGATCAAAATACTGGTCCGTAAGACTGCGGCTTATATCACAGTGCTGTATCCTATGAAACGGTATGGTGATGAGTCGTGTGATAAGCACACCAGATTTATAGCTTATATCATGACGCCGCACGGCAAATGATCTGCGCTTATACACTAGTCGAGCGCATAGAAGCAAGAGGATAGACAGTACAAGCCATATCCCAAGCCCACCAGCAAAGTACTTGATTTTAAAAAGCCCGCCGCTAGTTGCTAATGAAATTAACAAGACGATCAGCATCACCAATGCCAAGATTACAAAACCAATGCGCAACTGAGTGAGGTGCCTACGATCGAGACCCTCATAGTCTAGCTCGTGAGCAGCAGGCAATCCATCTGGGTAGATCTGATCATTACTGAATATATCTGTCATATCACTTCGCTTTGTGCCTGTGGAGCTGATTTCCTCTGAGCAGATGTGTGTAGTTCACTGAGTAGTACTAGTGCTTCACTTATATCTTTCACATGAGCTCTGCTTAAAGATAAGAAGCGTGGAGTCTGTTTTAGCGCCCACTTCTTCTCCGTATCGGTTGCCACCTCCTTCATCAAGGATTGAAAATACTTGCTTTCATAAAATGCGGATTGTGAATTACGTAGGAAAAATCCTTTAAGCACGCCATTCTTAAGGATAAGCCTCTCAAATCCAATTTTCTTGCACTTCCATCGTAAGCGCAAGCCATCGAATAACTGTAAGGTTTCCTCTGGAATGGGACCAAATCTGTCTTGAAGGTTTTTGGCGAAAGCCTCCAGCTCATCCTCAGACTCTAGATGATCTAACTCAGAGTAGAGTAGCAGACGCTCTTGGATGATATTCACGTACTCATCTGGTATGAGCATCTCTATGTCAGCCTCGATGTCTACATCATGCACGTACTCTCTGTCCACTTCGTTCTCGTCAAACAAATCCTTAAACTCAGTATCCTTGAGCTCCTGAATTGCTTCATCTAGAATTTTCTGATAGGTCTCAAAACCAATATCGCTGATAAATCCACTTTGTTCTCCACCCAGAAGATTACCAGCACCGCGTATATCGAGATCTTTCATTGCAATATGAAAACCACTACCTAAATCGCTAAAGTCCTCTATAGTCTGTATACGCTTCCTAGCCTCTGGAGTAAGAACCGAAAGTGGCGGACTGAAGAGATAGCAAAATGCTTTTCTATTACTTCGCCCTACTCTGCCACGCAGCTGGTGTAGGTCACTCAGACCATACTGATGAGCATTATTTATGATAATTGTATTGGCATTGGATATATCCAGGCCGGTCTCTATGATATTAGTACTTACAAGTACATCAAATTTTCCTTCTATAAATCCGACGAGAGTTTCCTCCAGTTTCTTTACATCCATCTGACCATGAGCAACTGCTACGGTGACGTCAGGACAGATTCGCTTGACCATGGCAGCGATGTCGGGCAAGGTTTTTACTCTATTATGCACAAAAAATACTTGTCCACCACGGGCAAATTCATAATAAATAGAGTCACGAATCAGCTCATCATTAAATACTCTTCTTTCTGTATGAATAGGCTGACGATTAGGTGGAGCAGTTTTAATGATGGATAGATCACGAGCGCTCATAAGTGAAAACTGCAAAGTCCTCGGTATAGGAGTCGCCGTCAGAGTAAGCGTATCCACATTAACTTTGAGTCGCTTCAGCTTGTCCTTAGCCGCTACACCAAACTTTTGCTCTTCATCTATCACAAGTAGTCCGAGATCCTTAAATTCCACAGCTTTATTAAGCAGAGCATGCGTGCCAATGACGATGTCTAGTTCGCCAGTCTTCAGCTTTTCATAAATTGCTTTTTTCTCAGCGGTACTACGGAAACGATTAAGGTAATCGATCCGAGTTCCAAATTCACCTAGCCTACCCACAAATGTTTTCTGATGCTGCAGTGCTAGGATTGTAGTAGGCACTAAAATCGCCACTTGCTTACCACTGACGACAGCTTTAAAAGCAGCCCGCACTGCAATCTCTGTCTTACCAAAACCAACATCTCCACAGATCAATCGATCCATCGGGTGAGGCTTCATCATGTCCTCTTTGACTGACTGCGTAGTGGCATACTGATCAGGAGTGTCCTCATAGATAAAGGATGCCTCCAATTCATTTTGCAAGTAGCCATCAGGCGCATGAGCAAATCCCTCAGCAGCTTTACGCTTAGCATATAATTCTATGAGTTCCTTCGCTATATCTTTTACTTTACGCTTGGTCTTGCGCTTAAGTGCTTTCCATGCATCTCCTCCCAGCTTATTCATGGATGGCGGAGTGCCATCTTTACCAGAGTATTTAGATATTTTGTGCAGGCTGTTGATGCTTACGTATAGCAGGTCGTTATTCTTATATAAGAGCCTCACACTCTCCTGAGTCTTTCCGCCTATTTCTATTTTTTCTAAGCCGCTATATTTTCCTATCCCGTGATCAATGTGTGTCACAAAGTCGCCTGGCTTAAGCTCTCGCAGCATTTTGACTTGCATCGCTTGATCCTTGGTATAGCCACGACGCAGTTGATACTTGTGAAACCTATTAAATATCTGGTGATCCGTGTAAATGGCTATGCCTAGGCTCTCATCGATGTAGCCTGCATGTACACCCTTCATTACTGGCTCAAACTTTACGTCAGCATTTAGGTCATGAAAGATCCTGTGGAAACGCTCTACCTGTCGCGCATTTTCTGTAAAGAGAAAGTTTCGCACTCCTGATTTTTGGTGCTCTTCCATCTCCTGGATAAGGAGCTTAAGATTTTTATTGAAGCTACTATGAGGCTTTATCCCCATTTCTACTCGGTGCGTCTCGCTTAGATTTTCAAAACTGCCATGACTGACTACACTACGCTTACTCAAGCCATCGAGCATAGTGTCACTGGTGATATACTCGAGATCTTTGAGTACTTCTAGCTCAGAGCCTACGTCTGTTTCCGGTAAGTCTGCCTTAGCCTTCTCTAAGAGTGGCCCAGTCTTGTCCATGGCAGCAAGTAGAAGCTCCTCATGATGTATCCAGATCATTGCACTCTCTGGCAGGGCCGTGAGGAGGTGTATCTGCTCATTATCCTTTTTAATGTGCTTTACATTAGGGATAATGGAGACATAGCTAAGTGTACGTCTTGACAATTGGGATAGCGGCTCAAACTCTCTTATACTCTCTACTTCGTCATCAAATAGTTCCAGCCGATAAGGCCACTCGTTTCCATGACTAAATATGTCTATGATACCACCACGTACAGAAAACTGACCTGGCTCATAGACAAAATCCACCCGCTCAAATCCCAGATCCATTAACACTTCAAACATGGTATCTGTATCGAGCCCTTCCCCTTGGGTGATCTTGATCTTTTCTTCGCGGATTGATCGAGGATCTACAAATCTTTCCATCGCCGCCTCAGGATATGACACGATGATGATGGCTGCTCTCGGTAAATCGATGATATGACTGAGCGTCTCGGTGCGCAGTTGCATATTATGATTATCAATCTGATCATATCTGCCAGATCGCTTCATCGAATCAGGTAGAAATAGAATCTGATGGGGATTGCCTAGGCTCTGTAATGTGTTATAGAGGTAAGCGGCTGCTTCTTTATCGTCTTCGATGAGGATGTGAATGCCGCGTAGATTCTGAGCCGCTGCAAGTACGATCATGGCATAGCTCGCCCCTGCTACACCATCCAGTCGGATCTTAGCACTATCTATGACTTCTAGGTGGGAGCACAGTTCTGCTACTCGCTTATCTCCCTCATACTCGCTCCTGATGAGCTCAAGATTCTCCACAGCTATAAAAGTACGCGGGTGGTACTATGGTTCAGATATGTAGTAGCATATGACATGATCCTCACTGGGTATCTATCATGATCTCACAGGCTGCTAGATGCGGTCCTGTCGAGATTTCCTACATTTGGCGGTATGATTTATGATCCCGTTGATATCGACGCCCATCGGGCAAAGCTTTCTAGCTTCCATAGCGCTACGGGACGTATTGCCTATCTCGATCACGGTACGGGAAAAACCATCTTTCTTATTCATGGCACACCTACTCATTCATGGCTCTACCATCATATCATACCTTCACTCGTAGAGGCTGGGTATAGAGTGATTGTGCCAGACATGCTAGGATTTGGAAGGAGCGATATGCTCGATATCATGCCAACTTATAGCCTTGCTATGTACTCCCAGCGCATGCTCGAGCTTAAGCGACATCTTCAGATAGACACTTATGATCTAGTGCTACATGACGCAGGTGGACCATGGACTTACAGTGTCGTTCTAGAGACGCACTCCGATCTGCTGCATATGGTACTGTTCCGTACGATCGTGTATGCAGATGGCTTCAAGCCACCAGTGAGACCAAAAGAAAATTCACTGTTCTCCAAAATTTTAGCTGAGCTCTATGACTCCCGCGTATTCGGCAAGTTGATGGTAAATTCTACGCTACGCTCTGTCGCAGATAAGCATAAGATGTCACGACAAGAGAGACGTGGCTACTGGCGTAGTATCAGTCCAGGGAGTGATACGCCGATACGATATTTCTTCACACCATTGGATGAGATGGTAGATAGCGCTGAGTTATTTCGGAAGGCCGTTTCAGGATCGGACATAGACGTCTCTGTGATATGGGGGAAGACAGATGTATCTCCTCTAGCAGACATCCTAGTACCACTCTTGAGGAACCACTTCAGTATACCTGACAATCGTGTGCACGTGCTAGAGGCTACTTCACATTTTCTTATGGAAAAAGAGCCTGATACTGTGGCATCACTCATCTCACAGAGCATCAGGGCGTAGATGATGTCTTCAAGATCCTATCCTGCCAAGATTATTTTACTCGGTGAGTATAGTGTGCTTCTAGACGATCGAGCGCTTGCACTTCCGTTTCACCAGTATAGCGCCGCATGGTCGCAGAATACAGAGACCGCTAGGACATTTGGGTCTCTCTTGCGCGAGCGAGTTACTGACCTGTTAGCTACAGGCATTCTGGATGAGAGACTCTACAGCGATGTGCATAGTGGATGGCACGTCGACTCATCTATACCTGTAGGTCAAGGCTTAGGTAGCTCTGGCGCTCTCTGCGCAGCACTTTATGATACATATGCTCAAGCGGCAGATAATCTTCAACTCATCCGCAAGGAACTTCAGGTCTTAGAATCTGTCTATCACGGCACGAGCTCTGGCGTAGATCCGCTCGTGAGTTACACAGATGAGGCGCTGCAGTTTTTGCCTGATGGAGTGGTCAAGTCGATTTCTTTAAACTGTCTTGATCATGTATATCTGTGGTCAAGCAATATCACGCGCTCATCCGCTGATCTGGTGGGAGCATTTGCACGTAAGTGCGCAGATCATGACTGGCGCAAGGAGTACGATCATCACTACTTGCCATGTCTCAGGTCTCTGGAGCAGTCTCTACTCGACGATGCTACCACCCATGAGCATTGGGTGCGCTTCTCGAAGATACAACTGAGATTATTTACAGAAATGATCCCTGATCTAGTACAAGACCTTTGGCGAACTGGATTATCATCTGGTCAGTACACGATGAAGCTTTGCGGAGCTGGTGGAGGAGGATATTTTCTCGTCCACAGTCGTCAAGCAGACTCCCTTGAGGCTCTGATTCCTCTAAGTCCATGAGTCAGAAAAGACCACTCATACTTCCTTGCTTTGCTTCCTCTCCCAGAATATCAAAGAAGCTACTTTATCCTGCAGATTTACCGCTACTCCATCACGGACAGAGGCGACTCACATCTTTACTTTCCCAATTGTCAGCACCTCTAATCAGATCAGAAGCACGAAGATTTTTCAACTCCCATACATCTCATGAGCTTCCCGAACAACATGTCTATATTCTAGGACACTGGAGGTCTGGAACGACATGGCTTCACTACGTGCTCAGTCAATCATCTGAGGTGAGCTATGTGGACTATTGGCAGGGCTTTGCACCTGAAGCTTGCTTGGGGACACACCCGCTTCGTCCTATGCTACAATGGCTCATGCCATCTACCCGTCCCATGGATGACATGGAGATGCGATTAGATCTGCCTCAAGAAGATGAGATAGCTCTATTACACAGTACTGGTGGAGGCGTCTATCGCTGCCACTATCACCCATCGCGGCTCTGGCAGTACTGGCAAGAAGAATCAAGTCTAGTCGCTCAGAAATCATGGTATGACTGCATGCAGACCCAAGTGATCAAGGCGCAGATAAGACATCCAGGCAGCACTTATATAAGTAAAAACCCAGCCAATATCCTGCGGTTTCCCACCATACGACAGCTCGATCCATCTGCTAGGTTTATTCATATCATGAGAGACTGGTCAGAGGTCTATCTCAGTACGTGTAGACTGTATGATCAAGTGCTGCCCATGACCGCAATATCTAATTACAATCGCGAGGATCTAAGAGCCCAAGTCCGCAAAATTATGCTGGACTACGCAAATCGCTGGCAGAGTGCGAGATCCGCCATCCCATCATCTCAGCTATACGAGTGTCACTATGATGAGCTCTGCCATGATCCAGAAAAGATGATAGGTGATCTCTGCTCATGGATGCAGATAAGTCCAGACAATTCCACCCATCGCTCAGGAGTTCAACGAAAGGACTATCGCGCACAGCTAGCCTCTCTATCCCTTGTAGAGCGACGCTTTCTGCGGGAGATGGATCAGAAGCGCTGATCTAAATAATACTGCAGCTCTGGATAGAATTTTACCGCCTTCAGAGCTCGTCGCTCACTTAACTCTGCACCACCGTAGAAGCCTATCACTTGCGCATCTGAGTATCCCATACGCTTAAGCTCCTTGACCTTGTTTGCCGCATCTGAGTAAGTGCCAAAGATGCCCAGATGATAGTGATAGTCCTTACCCTCTACGGTGACCACTAGATCATCCGCGGATTGCAGGATAGGATCATTATTCAACTGGCTAGACGTGAGAAATCTCACACGATAGTGTAGAGTAGAGTTCTCTTCTTGGAGCAGCTCATATACACTCGGTACAGTAAGCGATGGAGCATCCACTACTCTGATATAATGTTGTGGCCCATCCGATGGTGCCAGGTGACTTATCCGCAGCATCACATGACTATTAACTTTTTTAGCATGATCTTCTAAGTCAAGAGTGGGCTGCTCATAAGCCATGGCAGGGTAAGCGGATCCATAGCCTGATATATGCACTCGCTCTTCAGCTATTCCCGCAGTCGTGAGTTGCGTGGCAATGCGCATAGCCGGTCTTGTACTGAAATAAAGATCAGCCTGTATAGTTGGGCCCTTTCGGGCAAATGCCTCCAAAGACACTTCCGCCAAGGTATCATGTCTCAGGTAGGCAATTAACTCGGTGATGATGGAAGAGTTTTCTATATTTCCTAGATCTTTAAGTGAGCGATAATAAAGCGGGGCTAAATAGTATTCTCTCTTCTGTTGGGTAGATGCTTGTAATCTATCAGGAGTCGACGCGGTGTCCCTCTGTGCTGATTGTAGATCGACCTTAGTCGACTCAGCGATTTCCTCATTCACATCTCTTGCCGTCTCATCTGCTACCTGCTTATCTCTAGCAGAATCCTTCTGTACTGGCGATGATAAGATAGTCGTCGATCTATCAGAGTCAGTACCTGGTGTGGCGGATGTCTCTTCGATAAGTTTTTCAGGGTCTGACGTCAGTGTCTCCACCACCATATCTGCAGAAGTCGTATCTGTGAGTTCTTCGATCTCCTTGACGGCAGGCAGAGATGATCTGTCCCTCATAGCTTGAAGAACCAAGCTCTCTGCAGATACACTAGGTGCATCTATCACGGGGCTAGAGGCGTAGCTTTTCTTCTTGTCGCGTATGATATAAAGATCATAGCCACCAGCACCACCTGGTCTGTTGCTCGCTAAGCTAGCCTTGAAGTGTTGACCAGCTGGCCGATAGTAAATATCATCGGAGGCACTACTTACTGGTAGAGGCATCACCTTTGGCTCCGTCCAGCGTTCAGTACCACTTTCCATTTCCGAGTGATAGATATCCATACCGCCAGGACCAGATGTGCGATCAGATGAGAAGTACAAGCTTGATTTGTCTGTGCTAGCATAGCGCTCGTCATAGGGGCTGTTAATCATCGCTCCCAGATTGATAGCAGGACTCCAGCCTTCTGATCCTAGTAGAGCGTAGTAGAGATCATATCCGCCCTTTCCGCCACGTCTACGAGAGCTAAAGATGATTTTAGTCTCCGATACAAAGTGCAGGTCTACATCGCCCTGCGTAGGATCATAAGGCAAAGTCATCTCTTGTCTAGATGCTTCTAGACTACGACCCAAGCGACCTGATGTAAGGAAGATATCCGAGGATTCATTGCCTCTCCGCTCTAGTAAAAGTTCATCATCTAGGCTCGCTAGCACAAATTCCGCCAGAGGACTATTGATAGATTTATCCAGCGCTGATGGCCCAGTCCACTTACCTGCAACCGCTTTCATCGTCATGATGTCATAGGTCTCCGTCTTTCCCTGAAAAAACTCCATACCCGTCTCTAAGCCATAGCGATTACTCGAGAAATAAAGCATGTCTGGTGTGCCTGCTACGAAGTACATAGCTACTTCATCATAGGCAGAGTTGATGTCATTACCTAAGTGTATGACCTGGAGAGCATCTTGGCGAAGGAGCTGAAGATTTACTGCTGACAGACAGCGTGTGACCTCCTGTATCACTTCCTGATAAGCAGACTCACTTAGCTTACTGGTACTGATATATTTTTTGTAGCTTGCCACGGCAGTTGCAAACTCATGCCGCATATGCAGAGCCTTAGCTTGTATATAATGGTAGCTACCTGATTTGTCATCGAGTCTAGCGAGCAACTCACTTGCTACGAGCGGTTGATGTAGAGCGAGTCGACACTCTGCATGGAGCAAGAGTGTCTTATCACTCTGACTGATCTGCTCTATGATCTTTATTGCTGTCTCAGGATCTCCTAAGCCAAGAGCCTCTGAGGCATCTCGTAGATTCTGAGCTGATAATCCACTCAGGAAACAGCTCATCAAGCATGCGATCCCGAGCAGTCTACTCATCATATCTGTCTCTGAGGATCAAATTGCTCTAGATAATCCGCTACTCGTCTTACAAAACTTCCACCGAGAAATCCGTCTACCACCCTGTGATCGTAGGAGTGGCTGAGAAACATCATATGACGGATGGCTATTACATCACCCTCGTCTGTCTCGAGTACAGCTGGTCGCTTTCTGATGGCGCCCATAGCAAGTATGGCTACTTGGGGCTGGTTGATGATCGGAGTGCCCATCACATTACCAAATGTCCCCACATTAGTCACTGTATAGGTGCCGCCCTGTATATCCTCAGGCTTCAGCTTATTGGCTCTTGCGCGATTGGCTAAGTCATTGACCGCATGAGCTAGACCATGGAGGTTAAGATGGTCAGCATTCTTGATGACTGGCACGATGAGATTACCACTAGGCAGAGCAGTCGCCATCCCTAGATTGATATAGTTTTTCTTGATGATCTTGCCGTCCCTCATGGAAATATTAATCATCGGAAAGTCCTTTATCGCTTGGATCACGGCCTCCATCAGGAGTGGTGTGAAGGTCAATTTCTCACCATATTTTTTGAGATATTCACCCTTTTTGCTATTTCTCCATTGGACCAGATGCGTCACGTCAGCTTCTACCATGCTGGTCACGTGAGGAGACGTCCGCTTGCTATCCACCATATGGTCAGCTATGAGTTTTCTCATGCGATCCATCTCTATGATCTCCTCACCTGCACCCACAGATATAGCAGCTGGCGTGGCAGTCTTCTGTGCGGATACATTCGCTGTAGCTCCAGCGGCTGTGCTACCTGTGGGAGTAGAGCTTGTACCACGATTGCTGAGGTACGACATCAGATCTGCCTTAGTCACTCGATTATTAAGACCAGATCCGGGTATACCTTCTAGCTCTTGTAGACTTACACTTTCCTGCTTGGCAATGGTCCGTACGAGTGGACTATAAAATCTGGATCCATTAGCTTGTAGCTCGCTGTTGCTAGGTAAGTTTTCAGCTACGTCACTGGGTGCTGGGCTAGATGTCTTCACAGGGGCAGGACTGCTCGATGCTGTAACTACCGCAGGACTAGGATCCGCCTTGGCAGGACTAGGAGCACTGGCAGAAGACTCTACTCCGCTGCTTCCAGTACTAGCACTAGCAGCATCAGTCTCTATATAGGCTATAGTGGTACCCACCGCTACCACGGCATCCTCTTCATATAAGATCTCTCCTAGTACACCATCAACTGGTGACGGGATCTCTGAGTCTACTTTGTCCGTGGCAATCTCTAGAATCGTCTCATCCTCGCTGACCTTATCACCTGGCTTCTTGAGCCATTTGAGTATGGTAGCTTCTATAATGGACTCGCCCATTTTGGGCATGATCAGATCTATTTTGGCCATGATGATTTGTTGATTACGTAGAGGCGAAGTGCGTTGAGCGCAAAGGTACTGATGTACCGTATATTGACCATGCGATCTCTCTGTACAAGAACTTTGCGAGCGTGTATGTCACCTGCACTACCCCAAGCCACCCAGAAAGTACCCACAGGCTTCTCTACCGTGCCGCCTGTAGGACCGGCTATGCCTGACACGGCGATGGCCACGTCAGCACCAGACGCCGCTAAACTTCCTGCCACCATCTCTCGTACTACCTGTTCGCTCACAGCCCCCTGAGCAATGATAGACTGCTCATTTACACCTATTACTCTCGATTTAAACTCATTGGCATAGCTCACGTATGATCCATCATAGTAGGCGCTAGATCCAGAGTTACTCGTAATCTGATGTGCGAGGTAGCCACCTGTACAGCTCTCGCATAGGGTCAGCTTCATCTTACGCTTCACCAGCTCACGACCAAGAGCGGCAGCTATATTTTCATGAGTTTCACTGAATACTATCTGCCCTAGTCGCTCGCGGAAGAGCGCTACAGCTGTATCAAAGCGTTCATCACGAGCGCGTCTGCTTTTGAGCTGTACACGGACATTGCCTGTGGATGGTAGATATGCCATAGTGCAGTGAGCTGGCAATGTATCTACCAAGTCAGCAATACTCTCTGCTATGGACGTCTCACCTGTACCAGCCGTCATAAATGTATGGGTCGTCGTCGCGACGTCCACATAGTTTGTAAGCACATGTATGAGCTTATCCTTGAGCAGGTGCTTCATCTCATAGGGCACTCCAGGCAAGCTGATGACAGTGGCTTCTCCGTTGCTACATACCATTCCAGGAGCTGTACCCATCTCATTGCGCACAAGCTCCACACCTTCAGGAAAATGGCATTGATCCTTATGCGCTTCTGTGAGCCTGATACCTCGTAGGGCGAAAGCCGCCCTGATCCTATCATAGGTGGTCTGATCCCATATCAGACCTACACCAAGCCATGCAGCAATGGCAGATTTCGTGATATCATCCTTAGTCGGTCCTAGTCCACCAGTGGTGATCACCAGATCATAGTCCGTGGAGAGCTCATCTAGCCATCGCAGGATATGCAGATCTTCATCCCTACACGTCACCGCGACATCGAGTTGAAGTCCCATTTGACGCAAATAGTCGCCGATCCAGTGTGCGTTAGTGTTGACTGTATAGCCCGTGAGTAGCTCGTCACCTATACAGAGTAAAGCCAGTTTCATAATTCCCAAATAATATTTATGTAGTCGTAGTGATGGTCTTGATGATCGTGTGTGAGTACAAGCTTTCCGTGAGTATCCACTTCTTTAACTATTGCCTCTAGCGCCTTTCCCTGGACGCTAAATCGCTGCACTTCTCCTCGCTGGTAGAGAAGCTGATTATACTCTGCACGCAGCTTTTCGGCATCTTGATTTATAGCATACAGCATCTCGCCCAGTTCGTTTATAATTATCTCGGATAATTCTTGAGAATCAATCACAGTATCTGTGTGATCTCCGATAAATCCTGCACGGGTAAGCTCCTCTGGCACATCGCTGGGCTCTAGATTGATCCCGACACCGACTATGGTATCTGTAATATGATGATCTCTTATAGTATTATGCAATAGGATACCAGCCACCTTTTTGTCATTTAGATAGAGGTCATTGGGCCATTTGATGCGTAGATCTAGTGATGGCACGAGCCTGTGTATGGCCCTTACTAGGCTGATACTCACGAGTAGATGCATGACAAAGGGTGACTGAGATGAATGTCGAAGTCTAGGGAAGTAAGCGCTTTGTTGTAGGGCCTTTCGGCCAAATGAGTGCCAGCTACGATCACCTTGCCCACGTCCATGAGACTGATGCTCTGCTTTGATAATCGTGATAGCTTCTGGCCGCTTAGACTGCACATATTCTCGCAACATGTCTTGCGTACTAGTAGCCCTATCTAGGCTGTAGAAAACTTTCTGTGTAGGGCGGGCGTTCATCAATGCACAAAGATGGTGATATAGCTACCTTTGAATTTCAAGAATACGATCAGATATTTGGAAGGCAATAAGACAATCGCACGACCGCAGACTGCTGCTAGCACTGAGATAGAACAACTCATCATAGACAGTATATACGAGATCAAAGGGGATCAGATTACAAAGTTAGATTTGACAGGCTTAGAAGAGGCCTCTTGTGATAGCTTCATCATCTGTAATGGACGATCTCATACACAGGTAAAGTCAATTGCCGACAATATTCAACTTCGTCTGAAACGTGAGCACGGTATCTATCCTAATCATGTGGAGGGAGAGCGTGAAGCGACTTGGATACTTATCGACTACTTTGACATCGTGGTACACGTATTTTACCCAGAGGTCAGAGAATTTTACGGTCTAGAGCAGCTCTGGGCCGATGCGACCTCAACAGAGTACGCAAGCATATAGATAATCACCAGTTCCTAGTAAACTACCATGGATAAAAACAATACGCCAGGTGGCGGAAATAATAAGCCCAAATTCAACATAAGCGGATGGTGGATTTACGGAGTAGTGATACTAGCTCTACTTGCTTTTCAGCTCGTCAATTCGAGTAACAGCGGTAAGGACAATATCACTTTCAATCAGTTTGAGCAGATGGCGAAGGGCGGTGCTATAGAGCGTCTAGAAGTTGTCAATAAAGAGCTTGGTTACGTATATCTTACCCCTGAGGCAAAGAAGCAAGAGAAGTATAAGGACGCTTCACAGCCAGGACTTACAGGTGAGCGACCACACTATATCTTTAATATAGGACCATCAGAAAACTTTGCGGAGAAAATAGATGCCATTAATAAAAATTTAGGTGCACCTATCAAGTTGGAGTACAAGACGCAGACAAGCTGGCTACCGCACCTCACTACGATCGCTATACCGCTCTTACTCCTGGTGTTTCTCTGGATGTTTATTCTGCGACGCGTGGGTGGATCGGGCGGAGGACCTGGAGCTCAGATCTTTAATATAGGTAAGAGCCGTGCGACGCTATTTGACGCTAAGACTAAAGTGAGCGTCACATTTGAGGATGTAGCTGGTCTAAACGAAGCCAAAGAAGAAGTCATGGAAGTCGTAGACTTCCTTAAAAATCCTCAGAAATACACTGCCCTAGGTGGTAAGATACCAAAGGGTGTACTCCTCGTAGGACCTCCTGGAACTGGTAAGACACTTCTAGCAAAGGCGGTGGCCGGTGAAGCCGGTGTACCTTTCTTCTCTATCTCAGGTAGTGACTTTGTCGAGATGTTTGTAGGTGTCGGAGCCTCGCGTGTACGTGACCTCTTCAAGCAAGCTCGAGAAAAAGCGCCCTGCATCATCTTTATCGATGAGATCGACGCTATAGGTCGTGCACGTGGAAAAAATAATGTCCAAGGTGGTAATGATGAACGAGAAAACACACTTAATCAACTTCTCGTGGAGATGGATGGATTTGCCACTGATAAGGGTGTCATCCTCATGGCTGCGACCAACCGCCCAGATGTACTTGACAATGCACTACTGCGTCCAGGGAGATTTGATCGACAGATCGGAGTAGATCTACCTGATCTGCAAGGTCGAGAGGACATCTTTAAAGTACACCTCAAACATATCAAGACGGGTCCAGATGTCAATGCCGTAGTCCTCTCAGAGATGACCCCGGGATTTGCTGGAGCAGACATCGCTAATATCTGTAATGAAGCGGCTCTCATAGCAGCTCGTAGAGAGAAGAAAGCGATCGATATGGACGATTTCAACTTTGCGCTTGATCGTGTGATCGGTGGACTAGAAAAGAAAAATAAACTCATATCACCAGAGGAGAAAAGGGTGATCGCTTATCATGAAGCTGGACACGCTGTCTGTGGATGGATGCTAGAGCACGCCAGCCCATTGGTCAAGGTCACAATCGTACCACGTGGCGTGGGTACTCTTGGGTACGCACAGTACTTACCCAAGGAAGAGTACATTACTCGTACAGAAGCTTTGCTCGATCGCATGTGTATGACATTTGGAGGTCGAGCAGCAGAGCGTATCATCTTTGATAAAATATCTACCGGCGCACAGAGCGATCTGGATCAGGTAACCAAGATGGCCTACAGTATGATTGCCATTTATGGTATGAATGAAAAGGTAGGCAATGTATCCTTCTACAGTATGCAGCAGGATCAATTTCAGAAGCCCTACTCTGATGCCACGGCTTCACTTATAGATGAGGAAGTGAGACAACTAGTGGATTCTCAGTATAGACGTGCCATCAAGCTTCTACAAGACAATCGTGACAAGCTAGAATCTCTAGCTCAAGCTCTGCTCGAGCGAGAGGTAATCGTCAAGTCAGACGTAGAAGAACTCATAGGTAGACGTCCCTTTGGAGAACCTGTGAAACCTCACGAAGCAGCGGCTGGTCACGTAGAAGACGCAGGCCATATCCATACCGCACCCGAGGCTGAGGCTAAGTCTGATAGCACAGACTAGCACAAGCACATTCGCAGAAAATATGGTGTATCGCTAAGTGACTCGATCTAGTCCTCTACTTCTCTGCGATCTACTAGGCGGAAGCCATTGCCATGGATATTAACAATTTCTAGCTGGTCATCCTTATCGAGATACTTACGCAGCTTGGTGACAAACACATCCATACTACGCGCGGTGAAGTAGTTGTCCTCACCCCAGATTTTTTTGAGAGCCACGGAGCGCTCTAGCACATCATTCTTATGCATGGCAAACAGTCTCAGCAACTGAGCTTCCTTAGGAGAAAGCTTGTCCTTTATCGGCTCGTCACCCTTTCGGTACGTCAGTATTCTAAGTGGATAATTAAAGTGAAAATCTCCGATTTCAAACTCCTTGATGTCTTCACGTGGGTCCTTTTCTTTCTGACTGCGCTTCAGGATATTCTGTACACGCAGCAGTAACTCCTCACTATTGAATGGCTTGGAAATATAATCATCTGCCCCTATGCGCAGGCCCTCTACCACGTCTTCTTTGAGATTCTTAGCGGTAAGAAAAATGATCGGCGTGTCCTGATCGGTTTCACGCACGTCCTTAGCAAGCGTAAAACCATCCTTCTTGGGCATCATCACGTCAAATATGCAGAGGTCGTATTCACTCTCTTTAAACTTTTGGTAACCCATCATTCCATCAGTGGCTAAGGTTACATCATAGTCATTCATCTCTAGGTACGAACGTAGCACATCACCAAAATTTTGATCATCTTCTACGAGGAGTATGCGATTGTTTTCCATGGCCTTTGTTTTGATACTGTTCAAATGTTAAAATCTAAATTAGGCCTGATTTTGTTCATAAGGGAAGAAGAGACTGAATTTACTGCCCTTATTTAACTCACTCTTAACCTCGATACGGCCTTGATGTGCTGTCATTAAGCTTTTCACATAGCTCAATCCAAGACCAAAGCCCTTTACATCATGGAGATTACCAGTATGCACTCTATAAAATTTGTCAAAGATGAACTTCTTTGCTTCTGAGCTGAGGCCGATACCATTATCCTCTACACTTACGACTACACCACCAGGCTTGTTCTCAGTACTCACAGTGATAAGAGGATCCTGTGGTGTATACTTATTGGCATTATCTAGGAGGTTATATATCATGTTGCCTATATGAGTCTGATCGCCTTGTATGAGTACGCGCCCGGCGTTGAGCGCCATATTAATCTGTCCACCTCGCTGCTCTACTTTGAGGCGGGTGTGCTCTACAGCTTGTTGTATGATGGCATGGATATCCATCTCAGTAATGATCAGCTCAAAGTTACTCTTGTCTACCAGCGCCATCTGCAGCACCTTCTCGACCTGACTGAGCATGCGCGCATTCTCTTGCTTTATGATCTGTGCAAAGCGCTGTATACGATCGGGAGCATCTATGACCTTGGGAGATGTAATACTGTCTGTAGCTAAGGAAATAGTCGCGATTGGAGTCTTAAACTCATGGGTCATATTATTAATGAAATCAGTCTTCATCTCGGAGACCTTCTTCTGTCTGAGAATTACCCATATCGTATAGACAAAGCATGCTAGTATTATCATCAGAAACAAAAAGACCAATAAAAGGAAGGGCAAGGCGGACTTCCAGATAAATTGCCTCCTCTGAGGAAAGTACATGATGATCTCTGCTCTAGGATTACCCACCGTACCGAATAGATCTCGCGAGTAAGTACTCTTTTGATGAAAATTAAGCTCTTTGGGTAACTCGTCAAATGCTGGACTGCTATTACTCGATGATTCCTGCACCACATAGTAATCATCGATAAACAGTAGGGCGTCAGTCCTTTTGCTTCTCACTGCATAGTGGTACTCAGCTGCGATGCCCACACTTTCCATCTCCTTCTTGACGTAGTCGCTCAGAGCCTTGATATCTATCTTCTCTTCAGGCTCTCCGATCAGTAAATCACCGCGAGTGTCGCTCAGTCCACTCAGCTCAGCTTCACGCTGCGAAATCCCATATTTGCTATAGCTAGGAACTAAGCTGCTGCGTGTTGACTTATTGCGTTTCCTGTATTGTAGTTCGAGGTACTCTGAGGTGTTGAGCAGCACCTTGTACACATTATCATCAAATCTCATCTCGAGATCCAATACGCTCTTTCTTATCCAGAAGGACTGTACCACGGCCGTCCCTAGGAGGGAAACAGTCATGAGAGCTATAATGATTGTGATGGATCGCTGATTCATGTAGAAGTAGATACGAAGGTAGAGACCTTTCTAGTTCGCTCAATAGATTTTGCACATCAGATAAGCACCTTGAAGGACATATTTAACGAGTGCTTAACTCTTTCTTAGAAATCCTAGAGGCTTCCTTTTGTGTATATTTAAATATACTTTTCGTCAATAAAATACTTATTAATTATGAAACGATCCTTCTTACTCGCAAGCCTCATACTGCTCATCTCAGTACTCTATGTCCAGGCCCAGCAGCAAAGCAAAGGCAAGGTCATCATCATAGAAGAATACATCGATGAAAATGGTGAAAAACAGACTAAGCGGACTGAAAAGGAATGGGATGATATGGATGATATGAATCGCTATCTCGATTTAGAGATACCCGGGAGCTTTGACATAGACGAGTACCTACATGACGATGGCAATACCTTCATCTTTCCCCCGTCAGGTGCTTCAGGATTTTCTTGGGGAAGTGAAGTAAAGCCATACTTGGGTGTGACCATGGTAGAGCACTCTGAAGGAGCTCAGATAAGGAGCATAGCTGCTGGTAGTCCTGCTGACCTTGCAGGGCTCCAAGTAGATGACATCCTGATCAGTGTAGACGGTATTGTCAGCGCTACACCGAGAGATGTGGTGAATGCTATTAATGATCATGACGTAGACGACATCATCACGATCAAGTATGATCGTGATGGTAAGACAGTCACGACAGATGCTATCCTAGCGGCTAATCAGCAAGATCTTGCTCCAGGAAACGGTTTTTTCGGCGCTGAAGACCTCATGCGTCGATTACAAGATATGCAGATGAACTTCCCAAATATGGAAAACTTCATGCAAAGCGCGCCGTCTGATGCTCGACATTCCTGGGGATTAAGAGAAGGTGCTCCTGATCATGGCATGCAACCACGGCTCGGAGCCACGGTACAGAACCACCAAGATGCTGGTGTAGAAATAGTGACTACATCGCCAGGTTCACTAGCAGAAAAAGCTGGTCTCAGACCAGGAGATGTCATTATCTCCTATGATCAAGGAGCTGTAAATTCGGTCGACGAGCTCCAAGCTTATCTCTCTAGTCAGCAGTGGGATAGTACTGTGCAGATAGAATACCTGCGGGATGGTAATCCCAAACGTACTACAATAGAGTACAAGCGACCTGCTATGCCAAGACCAAAGAACTTGAAGAGACTGTAATGGCTTTACCAAAGCAACTCCAGTCTACGTCTAGTTAATATATACAGTAATTCTCCTAAGAGGAAATACCGTACTTATCTGACAGGGAATTGCACTCGTGTGATTAAACCCAATTCGTGCAGTAGGCTTCGTAGCGAGAGCCGCAGGTGCGATAAGATGAGGTGTTTCTCTGACGAGGCATAGCGTGCTATGTGCATCTCGACTGTCGCTCGATGATCGTTTCTGAAGGCTCGTCTTCACTACGTAAGTCTAGCAGGTGAAACTTGCCTACCTCTGGTAGGCGCCTGAGGCTGAAGCAGATAGACGCTAGGCGCGAAGTCAGTTGACGAGAGTTAACATATTGATTAAAGGCCCTTTAGAACAGTCATTTTTTCCGTAAGAAAAACTTACACACACAGATTATGCCAAATCGTCATAAGTCTTTATAAACATGGACGTTATGTAAAAAGAGGAGCTAATTAATAAATCCTCATGCACGAAATGGGTATAAGTCATTTCCATCATGGCTTCCCAGTCCGACTTCATATCGTCTGCCATGCCTGTAATAGTGGCTTGCCCCTGATAACCGATGTAGCCACTATAGAAAGTGGCGATAGGATGCTACAGCTCTCGATCTTTGCCAAACTTATCCAGACTCGTCCTGATAGATATGTGGTGAGCAGTACCTGCTACGTGGTAGATGCCTGCACCGTAATCGATGATAAAGCGATTAGCACGCAACCCAAGGCCCATCGAGAAACCAGCGAGGTTTCTAAAACTCGCTACCTTAAGTTCAGCTCTGCGTTGATTACTATATGAGAAGCGCAAGCGAAAATTTTCCTGTGGGCCTAGGAGAAACTCGCCACTCAGTACGAGATGACGTGAAAACTTGTCAATAAACCCTAGCTCATCTGTGCTCTCATCATCGCCAAATAATGTGCCCTGCTCATCTAGCCTGGGATCATCATAGCTGAGGTCCCATCGATTGAGTGAGTGCATGACGAGTCCCATCCTAAACGGTAGATGCTCGAGCCGCTTGGTGACACTGAGTTGTATATCTAGAGGCAAATTTTCATCTACTTCTTCGTAGAGGCTGAGTTGTGTCCCCAAGTTTCTGATAAGTAGGCTAGCTCCAAATCTCTGCGACTCCTTGTAGTACAGGAACGATAGATCCATCGCCACAGCAGTACTAGAATAAGCTCCGAGTCTAGAGCTTATAAATTTAAAATTAGCGCCCATGCTCAGATCTGAATAAATCTCGCGTGATGCACCGACAAAGAAGCTATACTCCGCCGCAGAAAAGGGCGACGTAGCAGTTCCTATCCTATCGTATCCTTGGAAATCACCATAGTCGATATACTGTATACCACCTTGTAAGTGGATGTTCTTATCCTTGAGGCTATGGCCGTATGACAAGAGACCTTGGCCTATACCGCCAGGGGCAAAGCTATGATGGAAGCCTATCGATCTGTGGGTCTCGTCACTCAGCATCGCTGGGTGGTGATAGGCGAGGCCTAAGTCACCATCTTTGATTGCTGGTATGACACCGCCTAGAGCTGTCGCCCTAGCAGATGGACTCAGCTGTAGGAACTGGTAGCTATAATCTCCACCTATCTGTGCTGCTAGGTCTCCACCTGCAAGCAACAGTGCAAGCAATAGGGCTGTCTTAAAGATCTTCATCTATGACTTCGTCTTTTTCTCGTTTCCAGATCGTAGTACAATTGCCTCGGTCACACTTCATGCGCTTAGCCAGTTCTCCATCTTCATCATAGAGCTCTAGGGGTCCATGCTCATTATCTCCATCAAGATAGACTCCACGGGCTTTCAGATTACCGTTAGCATAATATTCCATGAAGGGTCCTTGCTCTAAATTATTGGTGAACGGCACTTTCTCAGAGATCTGTCCAGTAGGATAGTACTTGTACCAGATACCTTTCATTGCACCATCTACATACTGTCCCTCATGTTTGACACCAGAGCCGTCATCGTAGTAACTCCGATAGATACCATGAAATTTACCATTGCGATAAGTCTCGATTACGAGCGTGTCACCTGTAGGTGAATACATGATGCTCGGTCCCTCTAGTACACCTGCTACATAATTAGCTTCTGACTGTAGCTTGCCTTGCTCATCATACATCTTGGTCTTTCCATCTCGATCCTCAGTTCCCTTCAGGACTTGATACTCCTGGGTAAGCATGCCATCCTCAGACTCTATCTTTTTCCACTCTCTCTGATCACAGGAGACCAAGAGGATGCAGGTAAGCACGATTACTATCAATTTCATATGCTGACTGTAACGATTTATTAACAAGTTGTGGTATCCCTGAGTCTCGGACTTATCCGAGGTATGCACATCAATAAGAAATGCCCTGAAGCTAAGCTTCAAGGCATTTCTATATCATGATCATGCTACGGCTATCTTCTTAGAATGCTGTCGCACGATTGTCTTCTATTTTCGCCTCGCGCTTCATCGCGTCCACTACGGCCTGAGTAAGTGTACCTCGCGTACCTCCTTGAGATAATCGTCTCAGTTGAGGTATGTTAGATGTCTCTGGGGCAGCCGTCTTGCTATTAAGCTTAACGTAGTAGATAGCTGACTCACCAGCCACTACCGCTGTCTCTCCTTCACTCAGCCTTGCAAGAGCAGCCTGTACTTTAGGCTCGTTACCTATAGTACCGAGCGTGCTACTTCCAAATGATCCATCTGTGAGCGTCTGCACACTTCCACCATATTTCTGCGCTACGCTTGCTAGCGTACCATTGATGGAAGACTTAGCTGCTTCTGCGCGTCTCTGATTGAGCAAGATAGGTTCTATACTTGACCGCGCTTGGGCCGCGGTAGGCACACCTGGGGATCTCAACTCTGCTAGAGCTGGGACAATGATGTACTTCGTGTAGTAAAGTGCTGGGTCAATGAATTCGAATTCATTTTCTGCCACCATTCCCACTTTGGTATCTTCGTCGTGCATCCACTTGACGATATTTCTGCTGGTGACACTTTCACCCAAGGGGCCAAAAGTAAAGTCATTGGGTCCCTTAGCTTCGCTCGTCTCGATACGTATACTCGGATCGCTTGCGGCTTGGGCTTCGAGCTCTTTTATCGTTCGGTAACTGAATACCAGATCATTGGCCTTGTCTGAAACTTCACGCTGTGTCTCCTGTGATGGTACGATGGGCTTAGCGATAGATGCTATGCGATAACCCATGTCATTATTGATAAACTTCTTACCGGTTACTTGTACGATGTGTACACCAAATCGTGAGTATGTCTTGTAGAGTTCGTTCTCTTCAGCACGGTACATAGCGAGATTATTGATCTCGGGGCTCCATGGTATGCTAGCCACATAGCCCAGGTCGCCGCCTTGATTATTGCTGCTCGCGTCTTGACTCACACGATTAGCGAGCGTATCAAATCTGATAGCACCACTCTTCAGCTCTGCCATCAGGCTATCCACTTGAGCGTTAGCTGATATGACACTAGCGCGATCCTGAGGATTAGCTTGGATCATTACGTGTCGTACCCTCACGCTGTCAGGTAGTACTTTCTTATCCAGCAACTTCACGATCTTATAAGAGCCACTCTTAAGATATGGTCCTACTGCTGTGCCACCCTCCTGAGCGTCTAGCCTGTCGCGCACTTCAGCATCTAGTGCGTCTGACTTGATGTAAACTGTATTATAGATACCTCTCTTGAGTAAAGTGAAGCTACTATCATTAGGCGTGGTCAGCCACTCATCACGCACGCTGCTCAGCTCTTCACGCATAGCTGCGCTGTCTCTGGAAGTAGCCTTGATCTCATACATGACGTACTTAGCGACACGAGTTTCCTCATCTCGATCGTAGTCTGCTCGGTGCTGTCCTATGTAATTCTTTATATCTGCATCGCTTACTTCTGACTCTACTCCTCTGATCTCACTGTAAGGGATCTTCACATAGTCCATAGCGAACTTGGTATTCTGATCAGTGAAGTCATCCTCTACCATCCAGCTAGGAGTATAGATGCTCTTTTCTAGCATTCCAAGGACCTTGGACTGGATGCGCTCGTCTTTAGCAAACTGTACCATCTGGTACCACTGAGCTTCCTGCTCAGGATTGAGATCACCAGCCTCCAGCTGTGTGCGTAGATTATTCAGACCCTGTATGTCAAACTGTCCTGTAGTAGGATTACGAAACTGATTTCTCAAAAATGGGCTGTAATCTGGGCCATAGGAGAGTGATTCTAACTCTTCCTCACCTACACCAAGTCCAAGCGTCTCGGCCTCATCCTTGATGAGAGATTCCTGAAGAAAATATTCCCAAAGCTGCTGCTTTGCAGAGAACTGATTAGGACTATTAGCATAGAGCATACGCTCTGCATCATCAAATTTTCTACGGTCGATTTCCTCACCGTTGACAGTACCTAAAAGATTCTGTCCTTGAGGACCACCGCCACCACCTGGACCATTCATATCCATAAGTAGAAAGGCAAATAGGCCTAGACCGATGAAGATGATAAGGATCCAGCTATTCCTTCTGATTTTTTGAATCATCGCCATAAAGCGTGCATTTATTTTTTTGAAAACAGTGTGCAAAGGTACAGATTCTCAGCATTCTACACTGATGGAGTTAAGCAAATTTGCTTGGACCACAGCAGTACATATTTTGGCGAAAGCCAGATCACCTCGCTCCACTATCTTATCATATCTCGAGCTAGGCGGCACTCCGCGCTCTATCTTACTTGTGCGACTGCTGCTCCTGCCATATGAGATAGTGTTCATGAAGCTCCTTATAGAAGGTTTCTCCATATTTCTTTTCTAGGCCCTTTCGGGCAAATACATACAATGGTGTCCCCTCTCTCTCACCCTTGTCACAGGCTGCACTACAGATCTCCCACTGATCGTATTCCAAGATGTCAAGACCATTCTGCAAGTCTCTACGTACGCGTATAGGATAGAGATAGCAACTCTCTGGCTTATCAGGCACTGACTTATCCTGCTGGTGCATCACCTCGAGCAGACAGCGGGCATATCCCTCTGGCGTACGCGACATGTATACACAGGAACCATCAGGATGCAGCTGCGTGCCTTGAGAGTGCATGTCTTTATAGTACGGTGCGCTCTCTGTATTGGTCAACCTGGCTGCCGAGGGCTCAGGGAGTGTCTTGATCAGCGAGTCGCGATGATCAATAAGTGAATCTGCCTCGACGCGCGTCAGTGGTGCACCATAGTCGCCTTTCCAGCAGCAAGCACCCTTGCACATCTCTATATGACAGCTGAACAAACGCGTGAATAAATCTGTAGACACGAGACACTGTCCCACAAATAGATATTTTTCTTCCTTAGCTGACACCAGACACTCAATTACGTACTTAATTTGCAGTCCACTGCATTACAATAAAGACTACATGGATAAACTTAAGAGCAAATTTCACGAAAAATCCGCAGCTCTCCGCAAAGAGCTACGCAGCTTAGTTAAAGAGCACGGCACTTTAAAGGTAGACGAGGTCATGCTAGGCCAGGTCTACGGTGGAATGCGTGGGGTCAAAAGCATGATCTGGGAAACGTCTAATCTGGATCCCAATGAGGGAATCAGATTTCGTGGATATACTATACCTGAACTCCGTGAGAAGCTTCCTAAGTTTCAAGACGGTAAAGAGCCTATGCCTGAGGGCCTATTTTGGCTGATGCTCGTGGGAGAGATTCCTACTCAAGAGGAAGTCAACTGGCTCAGTGATGAGTGGGAGCGACGCGGTGAAATTCCAGATCACACTTTCGCAGCTCTCAATAGCCTGTCGGCAGATACGCATCCGATGACACAGTTTAGCATAGCCATATGCACTCTGCAGAGTAATAGTGTGTTTGCTCGCAGATATGCATCAGGCATGAGTAAACTAGACTACTGGGATGCGACCTATGAGGATGCTATGAATCTCATAGCTTGCCTTCCGCGCATAGCGGCATACATCTATCGTCGCACCTATCACCGAGGTGAGCATATAGATCCAGACAATACGCTGGACTGGGCAGGAAACTTTGCTCATATGCTGGGTGTGACAGATAATCAAGAATTTAAAAAACTGATGCGTCTCTACCTCACAATCCACGCTGATCATGAAGGTGGCAACGCATCCGCACACACGGTACACTTAGTCGGAAGTACATTATCAGATGCTTACCTATCATTTGCATCAGGAATGAATAGTCTCGCAGGACCACTCCATGGCTTGGCTAATCAGGAAGTGATCAAGTGGATCATGGAGATGATAGATTCTCTAGGTACAGAGACACCTACTGAAGAGCAAATCGCAGAATATGTGCAAGCTACTCTGGATGACGGAAAAGTCATCCCTGGCTATGGCCATGCCGTCTTGCGGGAGCCCGATCCTCGCTTCACCGCTCAGCGAGTCTTTGCAGAAGAGTACATGTCTGATTCCGATCTGATACAGACGGTATGGAAGATATTTGACGTGGTGCCGCCAATCCTTAAAGGACTTGGCAAAGTCAAGAACCCTTGGCCCAATGTGGATGCTCACAGTGGTGCAATCCTCAGCCACTATGGATTGACAGAGTATAGTTACTACACCGTACTATTTGGTGTGAGTAGATCGCTCGGCGTGCTTGCAGCTCTCTGCTGGTCACGTGCACTAGGATTTCCACTAGAACGACCCAAATCTGTCACATCAGACTGGATCAAAGAATACATCAATCAAAACGCATAACAAGATGAATATTCCTGAAAATCTCAGCTATACCAAAGAGCATGAATGGATCCGTATAGACCAAGATGAAAGCACGGACGACCGTGTAGTCGCCTATGTCGGAATCACTGACTTTGCTCAGAGTGAGCTTGGTGAAATCGTATATGTAGAAGTCGAGACCGTAGGTGAGACTCTAGATCGTGATGAAGTCTTTGGCACCGTAGAAGCCGTAAAGACCACCAGTGACCTTTTCTTACCTCTTAGCGGTGAGATCCTAGAATTTAATAAGGATCTTGACGAGAATGACGGTGATAATCCAGCTCTGCTCAATGAAGATCCCTATCATAAAGGATGGATCATCAAGATGGCCCTGACCGACGCATCTCAGACCAGTGAGCTGCTGTCCTCTACGGATTACCACGCTCTGGTCTCATAGAGATCACTGTAAAATAATTATTCCACACACCCTACTGCTGTGATATGGCATCTATAGTGATGAGATGTCGAGAATATGCACAGCGCAAAAGTGTGATCCTGTTTTTTCTCTGTTTATTGACAGTCATCATCTTGTCATGCCTACCTGGTACAGAACTGAAGAGTCCGTCATGGTTTTCTAAGTGGCATGGAGATAAGCTCGTGCATGTGATCATGTACGCTACGCTCACTACGTTAGCTCTATGGAGCTGTCATCAAGTTCTGGCCCACAAGTGGTCCAGCTTTAAGATTACACTAGTAGTGTATTGTAGCATGGTGCTCATCGGTGCAGCACTGGAGTATGTGCAGGGACACTGGATCGATCATAGAGATCAGGATGTCCTCGACCTTCTCAGCAATAGCGCAGGTAGCCTCATAGCTATCTGTATACCATGGAGAAAATCGAGATATCATGCTACAAATCATCAGCTCACACACAATCGAAGTCCTCATAATCGCTAGCATTCCTATCAGCATCATGCTGAGGTCGCTGCTGCGAGGACCTAGTGCCTGGCGCGAACACAGATCCACTCTCTGGCTCCTTGGCCTCAATCTCTCCTTGCTAGCCGCTCTCGCTGCTATCAACTACACTGACACCATACAGGTCAGAGAATATGTCATGGACTGGAGTGATGAAGAAGCTCCCGTCATACTGGACGCTCAGCTGGCCCACACCGTACCTCCATCTGTGCCTGATATCACTCCTGTAGAGCGCAAAGCACCACCTATAATTAACTTGAAGAAAGAGATCATCATAGAGACCACACCCAAAGTGATAGAAACAGATCTCTCAACAGTACTAGATGAGATTACACTTCCTGATCCGGAGATATATATAGCAACTGAGCCTACAGCCCCGCCTGCCTTACCCGTAGCAGTGGATGAGCCTGCTGAAATCAGAGTATGGGTGCAAAACATGCCTAGATTTCCTGGATGTGAAGATCTCATGGATGATAAAGAGCGCTCTAGCTGCGCCGAGCAAAAGCTACTAGAGTTCATTGCGAAAACAGTGAAATATCCAGAGCCTGCTCGTCAGGCGGACATTTCAGGTATCGCCGTGGTGCAGTTTGTCGTATCCATTTCAGGTAGTATCGAGCAGATAGAGATTGTAAGAGATCCAGGCGGAGGACTAGGTCGCGAAGCAGCATCCGCTGTAGCAGCCATGAACGATATGGCTCTACCATGGATTGCTGGCCATGATGGTCGCCGATCCGTACCTGTCCGCTTTACGCTACCAATACGCTTTACAAATCAATAATCATCATGAGTACGAACTCAGATTCAGCTCTATGCGTTTGGACATGTACTCATAATTCCTTAATATTACGTTCCTACAAGTGTCGTCGCTTGTAGATCGACAAAACTAAAAAGTATGGGTCTAGAATTTGAAATCCACCATGTGCTTATCGGTATAGGCGTCCTAGTTGTACTAGGAATCTTGGTGGTCCTATGGCTTCGCTCGACATTTCGTGCTAAGTCAGGTGACACTCTTGCAGAACAGTATGCCTCAGCTGGCAAGCGATCTGTCTTTGGTAACAAGTTTGCTGAAGTGGATGCTTTCAAGTGGTCAGGTACCATGTGGCTGCTCGGTCTAGTCATGTCGCTCTCAGTAGTCGTCATGGCATTTAATTATACCAAAGTAGAGGAGATCCGAAGCTACGAGTGGGAAGACTTTAGCCTCGATGAAGAGATCGAGCAAGCTCCGCCACGTACTAAGGAACCACCACCGCCCCCTCCTCCGCCACCACCACCAGTGATTGAAGAGGTCAAGGAAGAAGAAATTGAGGAAGAGGAAGAGCCTGTATTTGAAGATCAGAGTATCGACGAAGAAGTCGTCATGGATACGCCTGAGCCTGTTGAAGAAGCTCCACCACCACCGCCACCACCACCACCACCGCCACCAGAGGTGGATGAAATCTTTAAGCGAGTGGAAGATATGCCTAGATTTCCAGGTTGTGATGATCTGCCTACTAATAAAGAGAAAGACAAGTGTGCGCAAGACAAGTTACTGGCATACATGTATGAAAACATTAAATATCCCGTCATAGCACGAGAAAACAATGTAGAGGGGCTTGTCGTCATTCAATTTGTAGTAGAGAAGAATGGTACTATCTCTAATGCTCGCGTCGCTAAGGATATAGGAGCAGGATGCGGTAAAGAGGCTCTGCGTGTAGTTGAAATGATGAATAACATGCCTACCAAGTGGTCTCCAGGTAAACAGCGTGGTAGACCCGTGAAAGTAGAATTTACACTGCCTGTACGTTTCAGACTAGCAGGATAGTCTAGCAGGAAGAATATTACAAGGGAGTCAACGTCAGTTGGCTCCCTTTTTTTTGTCTACTTGGTGATGCATGGCTTACTATCATGTCTAGAACAGCTACGGAAGACTAGCGATAAGCTAGCTTTGTAGTATGAAGACATACTTTTTATTGATAGCAACAGCACTGTTCGTAGTGTCCTGCTCTGATCTGACAGATCTAGAATTTGAAGAATCACTGCGAACTTGGGCGGCACCCATCGCGGAGTCAGAAACAACATTTGAAGATTTCTTTAATGATGCACCAGGGGCCACGAGTGTGTACATTGATGAAAACAACATTGCGATCATTCGATACGATGCGAAGCCAGTGCGTAGATATGCCGGCGCTATCATAGATCCTATTGATCTCAATATACCAATTGCTCTACCGAATAACCCCACGGTCCTTCCGCTACCAGTACCGAGTGAGGTAGAACTCGAAAGAGCCGTGCTCACTGGCGAAAAGCTTTTCATTACTTACGAGTCCGACGCGACCGAAGACGTGGCTATCGCGATTTCGATTCCAGAACTTTCGCTCAATGGTGCTACTCTAGTGCTACGAGATACTCTCCGATATGATGGAACTAGCCCGATGGTAGGTGGCATCTTGGATTTTGACCTCGCTGGATATACTCTCGCCATACCTGAAGGCACTATAGAGATAGGATACAGTGCAACACTTGCTGATGGAGCAGATGTAGATCTCACTCGTGTAATTTTCTTGATCAGCAAGCGATTAGACTTCAGCTACTTAGAAGGTATCTGGTCCAAGAATACCTTTGCTGGTGGAAGTGATACGATTCGTATCAGTCTCTATGAAGATTTCCTCAGTGGGAGTTTAGAAATTGACAATCCCCGTATCGTAGCTCGATTCTCTAATAGCTTTGGTGTTCCCGTGGAAGGACGACTTCCTATCTTTCAAGTCGTGACTGTAGATGGAACAGAAGTTCCTATCACTAGTCCTCTGCTGGCAGAAGGGATCGACTTTCCCTTCCCTGGTCTAAGTGAGGACTTTAATGACATCAAGGATACCACTATCGTGTATGATAAATCAAACTCCAATCTAGTCGAGGTCTTTAATTCTCAACCAGTCCGAGTAGAGTATCAGCTCGACCTCGTAGTTAACCCTGATGACCTGCCTGATGTCCGTGGCTGGATCGCCGACTCATCGCTTCTTGGAGTAGACGTCGCCGTAGAGATACCCGTGCAGGGAACAGCGGATCAGTTTGGTGCTGAGACTCAGATTGAGATAGGTGTAGAAGTGAATCCAGACGAACGCCCAACTAAAGTAGAGCTTCACTTCTTCAGTGAAAATGAAATTCCTCTAGGAATCGAGGGTCAGATTTACATCAACGCCCAGGGTAGAATCATAGACAGTCTATTTACGGAGAAGACTGAGATCGTGTCCGCTGCAATTGTAGACGCATCTGGAACAGTGACTGAAGTGGCTGAGAAAAAAACCATTGTAGAACTGTCTGGTACCAAACTCGATCGCTTTCTGAGTGCAAATATTCTTACGGCAAAGGTTCAGTTCAGCACTAGCCAAGAGGCCACTGTCCCCGTCACCGTCTTTGGCGACCAAAAACTCAAAATCAATTTAGGTACGCTTATTACTGAAAGAAACTGATGAAAATAAATAGATTACTGACTATCCTCGCTCTTTTTCTTACCCTGTGCTGTGGATCAGCGCAGACGTATGAGGGATCACTGTTCATTACAGAACTTCAACAACAGAGCCTAGTAAATCCGTCTTATTCACCACGCGATAGCGGTGTGCATATAGCCTTGCCATCCGTTTCATTTCAGCTTGACCATACCGGTCCAGCACTACAAGACATCTCAAGGAAGCAAGTAGGAAGACGCTTGGTGAACTTGGGCGTCTTAGCCGACGTAATGAAGGCTGACTTTGAAACCCTCTCAGTAGACTTATCACTGCAATCCCTACTAGTAGGCTATAAGTTTGATGGTTTCTATCTTCAGATTGGTCAGATGATCAAGACAGAGTCGGACCTCATATACTCGCGTGATATGGCGAGACTGCTATGGAATGGCAATGGCCCTCTTCTCGGTGAAACCCTGCAACTAGATACAGATGTCAACGTAGTAAATTATAGTGAGATATTCCTCACGGCCAGTAAGGAAATAGGTAGGTTGCGCGTAGGTGTGAGCCTCAAGTACCTCAATGGTCTATCATATCTGCGCACTGAGTCCAGTCAGATCAGGGTAACCACGCGTGAGACGGATCTTGCTCTGGAAATTGATAATGATTTCAGTCTGATTAATGCTGGTGTACTTGATTATCGTGGCATCTCTGATGTGAATTGGGATGGTGATTTTCTCCAGTTTACAGATGTACTGAAGCACAACTCAGGCTTCGCCTTTGATCTAGGCATATCTTTTACGCCAAATGAAAATAGTCTCGTAGGTCTGAGCATCCGAGATATAGGTAAGATCACATGGAATACCGATATAGAGAGGATAAGATCTACCGCCTCACGCAGCTATGAAGGCCTGCAATTGTCAGACATCCTCGCCATCGATCAGATCAACCTTACATCCATCACTGACAGCGTCGAGCAGGTGCTAGATATCTCGCAGGAGTCTCTCACTGATTACGAATCGCAATTGACTAAAAAGTACACCCTGCATGGTCATACTGGGATAGGATTGCGGTGGACAGTAGGAGCAGCAGCAGTCTATCTTGACAGAGATCTACGATCAGATCTACAAGGGCACGCCTGGCTCAACTATAAAGCAGCGTCATGGATAGAAGTAGGGGCGTCGATATCCTATCGATATGAAAATATCGCCAATATAGGGCTACTGACTAAAATGACCCTCGGGCCAGCATCATTTTTTGTCCAGACCTACCATCTCCCAGGTGCGGTAAATATTATAGGTACAGATCACTTTAGCATAATGACAGGATTAAACCTGCATTTCTAGAGGTTGCAACGCTGCTTATAAAGATCTCGATCTATCTAGGTCCTGTGCAGAAGCGCAGATTGCGATCCGTAAGCCTTCTTGATATTATCAGGAATGAAAGTAGTTTCCACTGGTCCAGCGGCGATGATACGACGATTGAGTAATATCACTTGATCAAAGTATTCATCGACCTTGGAGAGATCGTGATGGACCACTAGAAATGTCTTGCCTTGATCGCTGAGATCGCGCAACACTCTTATAATCGTAGACTCCGTAGTGGCATCTACTCCTACAAATGGCTCATCTAATAGCATCAGATCAGGCTCTTGAGCCATAGCTCGGGCTATAAAAACTCGCTGTTGCTGACCCCCGGAGAGTTGACCTATCTGACGGTCTTTAAGGTCTGCTATCCCTAGCTTCTCCAGCATAGCCATAGCTATACATTCATCCTGTGCATTGATCCGCTCAAAGAATTTCTTGTGCGGATATCTACCCATGAGCGTGATATCCATGACCGTTGCGGGAAACTCCCAATCTACTTCGTCTTTTTGGGGAATGTATGCTACGCGTCTACGCACATTGTCTAGGTCTTGATTCCAGATCCTTACTGTACCGCTATCAGGCTCTTGCAAGCCCAATATAGCTTTGAAAAGAGTTGACTTGCCAGCCCCATTGGGACCGATGATGCCGTGAATATCCCCGGCAGCAAGCTCTAGGTATACATTGCGCAGTGCTCGCAATTCGCCATATGACACAGACAGACCCTCTATGCTGATACAAGACGGGCTGCTCATGACTTACGAGATAGTAAATAGACTAAACCTAGAATCATGATCAGGGCGATCCCACCTATGATCAGCAGTCGGCCTTTGCCACCAAGAGCGCCTGTTGCGTCCACAGTCGTGTCACTTTGAGTGGTTATCTTTTTTGAGAGCGCATCCACAATGATATCTGTGTTGTGTCGAATCATTTTAATATAGGTTCCAGCTTCTCCTTCAGGATCACCCAGACTATCAGCGTACAGCTTACCTCCGATAGTGACAGACTTGTCTGATGCGATCTGCTCTATCAACTTGGGATTGATCGTGCTCTCTATGAAGATAGCAGGAATGTGACGCTCCTCTATGACCTGGTTGACTCTACGTATGTCGGATGTCTGAGGTTTACTCTCTGTAGACACTCCAGTAAGCGCATAGAGATCTAGACCATAGGCCTTACCATAGTAACTGAAGGCATCGTGTGAAGTAATCAGTACTCTGCGCCCTTCAGGAATCGTCTGTACTCGCTCCGTCACGTACCTATGTAGTTCTTCCAACTGTCCTTTATACACTTCGTAGTTAAATGCGATGCTCTCTGCCTCATCAGGAACCAGTCGGGACAGAGCATCTCGTATATTCCTAGCATAGATCATAGCATTCTCCACGTCCATCCAAGCATGCGGATCGGCACTTCCCCTATAGTCTTGACTCTCTATAGCTTCCACACCCACAGTGATACGCACTACCTCAGCTTTGCTACCACTGTTATCTATCAGCTCGTCGAGCCACCCCTCAAATGTGAGACCATTCACAAGTACCATATCCGCACGGTGAAGGAGTCGAGTATCACTGGGAGTTGCCTCATAGAGATGGGGATCTGATCCTATAGGGACGATGACATCGGTCTCTACAAATGCTCCACCTATCGCATCGAGCATATCGTGTATCATGGAAGCGCTAGCGACTACCAATGGCTTATTGTCATCTTGAGCGCTGAGAGTGCTTACGCACAAAAGCATGATAACTATAACTACTATGTGTTTCATCAATTGAGTGTGCTTACGTAAAGATTAGAGGCTATACTAGCTGGAATGAGCAAATCAGCTCCAGCTATCTGGGCACGTATGGACTGATCAAAAGCATTGAAACCCTGTAGATCTAGCTGGGTCCCGAGTACGATACCGAGGCGATCAAGATACTGTGTAAAGTCTTGCGTGTGCGTCTTGAGGCCTTGCACTTTGACCAAGCCGTCCGCCCGTTCCATCTGACTGAGTAGGACTCTATTACTGAGTCGGTATCGCCCCTGCGCGTCTGGTATAGGATCACCATGAGGATCATAGCTGGGGTGGCCGAGAAAAGCTGCCAAGCGATCCGTGAGGTCGTCTGATATTATATGCTCCAGCTGCTCTGCTATCTCATGTACATCACCCCAGTCATATCCTAACTTTTCTACAAGAAACACCTCCCAGAGACGATGACTTCTGATGAGTTCTGTAGCGACTTTCTGACCAGCTTTGGTGAGTTTCACACCTTTGTATGGTGTATAGATGACTAGCTCCTTAGACGCTAGCTTCTTGATCATGTCCGTGACAGAGGCTGGTGAAGTCGTCAATCGATCAGCGATCTCTGTGGTCTGAATCAGGCCAGCTTTGTGCTGAGCCATACTGTAGATAGCTTTGAGGTAGTCCTGAACTGAACGTGATAGATATTTAGACATGCCTAATTATTGATTAAGGCAAAGTTAAAGAAGATCGACGAATTACTAAAACTACTTGCGCCGCTGATGAAAATAAGCAACTAGATGTCCCCAGTGACAGTAGCGAGGAGCTGCTTGAGCTTATTACGCTGTAGAGGATTGATGCAATAGCTCACGCTTACACCTTCTATAGAGCCACAGATGATGCCCGCAGACTTGAGCTCCTGCAAGTGTCTCGAGATGGTCGGCTGCGCTAGATCAATCTCACTGGTAAAGTCTTTACAGATACAACATTGGCTGCGTAGAAGCTGCTCTACGATAGCTATGCGTGCAGGATGTCCCAGCGCCTTAAACCATCTCGCGAGTAGCGATTGTCTATCGGTATAGACATCTTTCTTAATCAGTCCCATGGTCTAGCAACAGTCGCTGTCTGGCGAGCAGCAAGCACTCACAGCCTTTGCTCCCTCATTGATCGTCTTAGCTGCCTGCTGAAGTACTGGTGGAATACCACAATTTTCTTTTGCTAGACAAGCTGTCTCCGTTCCATGCAGAGATAGCCCTTTATCGCTAGCCTTGAGCGTGTATCGCTCTATGGCTGACTTGCCCTGATACTCTACATGAACCTCATCATCAGACAGTTCTAGTTTTTGCTCACTGAGCTCTAGGATGCGTAGTAATTTCTCAGATGATAATCTATGATGAAGATCAATCGAACTCCACAGTTGTAGGCTGATCGTTTTCTCTGAGCGCAGCGTGCCACCGCAGTCCATAAACCGCTTCGTTGTCTCTCCAACTTCCGTGATATGGTAGTGCGACTCGACCATTTTGCCGTCAGGCAGAAAAAAAACTGGTCGTTCCTGTTCTTTCAGATATGACTTCAGTTCTGATAATTTCATGATAAGTAATTTAATGATACCAATATTGCAATATTACTATCAAGACATATATTGACCAGATATTGTTGTGCCGAGTTCTCTTATTCTTACTACACATTGACGGGTGGCATTGTGCGACGACTTCAGATATCCATGCATCCCTCATATACTCCATGCTTGCACACCTATAAATCTCTAGAGAAGTGATAGCTTTGCAGCGCTTTTTACGAAGCGCACTTAACCAAAAGAAATTAACTATGGATAAACTTCATTATTTTATTCCCCTCTTCGGTCTTCTAGCCCTTGGGTACACATTCTTCAAGTCGGCTTGGGTCAGCAAGCAGGAAGTGGGTACGGAGCGTATGGCCGTCATCGCTAAGAACATTGCTGACGGTGCTATGGCCTTCCTCAAAGCTGAGTATAAGGTGCTTAGCATATTTGTCATCGCGGTGGCAATCCTTATGGCCTGGAGTGGTACTACAGAAGGTAGTTCTCCACTCGTGGCACTATCCTTTGTACTAGGAGCGATATGCTCTGCTCTAGCGGGCTTCATCGGTATGCGTGTAGCCACTAAAGCCAACGTGCGTACTACTAATGCTGCTCGTACAGGACTAGGTAAAGCCCTTGAGGTTGCTTTTGCTGGTGGTGCAGTCATGGGGATGGGTGTAGTAGGATTAGGAGTACTCGGACTAGGGTCGCTCTTCCTTGCTTATAGCTCTATGGGCTGGGACATACAGAAAGTAATTACCGTACTCACAGGATTCTCCTTTGGTGCATCCTCTATCGCTCTCTTTGCGAGGGTAGGTGGTGGTATCTATACCAAGGCTGCTGACGTAGGAGCCGATCTAGTGGGCAAAGTAGAGGCTGGTATCCCTGAGGATCACCCGCTCAACCCCGCGACGATCGCTGATAATGTAGGTGACAATGTAGGTGATGTAGCTGGCATGGGTGCGGATCTCTTTGAGTCCTATGTAGGGTCAATCATCAGTACTATGGTACTTGGTGCTGCCTTTATCGGTGTACCAGGATTCCTCAACGATAATGATTTTGGTGGACTGAATGCAGTCTATCTACCACTCCTCCTTGCAGGTGTAGGTATCGTGACATCGATCATCGGTACTTTCTGTGTGAAAGTAAAAGAAGGTGGAGATCCACAGAAAGCCCTTAATATGGGTGAATTTGTAGCAGCGGCTCTCATGCTCGCGGCTACCTTCGGTATCGTGAAGTGGTTACTTCCTGCCACGTGGACATTTAATGGTATTGACTATACATCTCTCGGAGTATTCTGGGCTGTTTTATTTGGTCTTGCTGCTGGTCTACTCATCGGTATCGTCACAGAGCACTATACTGGAACGGGTACAAAGCCTGTCCGCTCTATTGTAAATCAGTCTGTCACTGGTGCAGCGACTAATATCATTGCTGGTCTCGGTGTAGGCATGATGTCTACAGCGATTCCTATAATTATCCTTGCTGCTGCTATCATAGGTGCGCATCACTTTGCTGGTCTTTTTGGTATAGCCATAGCCGCTGTTGGTATGCTGTCCAATACGGGTATCCAGCTGGCTGTAGATGCCTATGGACCTATCGCGGATAATGCTGGTGGTATCGCTGAGATGGCAGAGCTCGAGAAAGAGGTGCGTCAGAAAACTGACAAGCTAGATGCCGTAGGTAATACGACTGCTGCCATCGGTAAGGGATTTGCTATTGGTTCTGCAGCCCTTACTACTCTGGCTCTTTTTGCAGCCTTTATCACGGCCTACAATGTGGCACACCCTGAATCTCAGATAGCTGGTATCAATATCATGAGCCCCCAAGTGATGGCGGCCCTCCTAGTAGGTGGCATGCTCCCATTTCTATTCTCTGCTCTTTCTATGAATGCTGTGGGTAGAGCGGCTATGGATATGATTCAAGAAGTACGCAGACAGTTTAAGACGATTCCTGAACTCAGCGCAGCGCTAGCTGTAATGAAGAAGAATGACGGCAAGGAAAGATCTGAGTGGAGCGATGCTGATCGTAAAACATTTGATGCAGCAGATGGCAAAGCCCAGTATGACAAGTGTGTAGAGATCTCTACCAAAGCTTCGATTCGTGAGATGGTCCTCCCAGGCCTCATCGCTGTCATCTCTCCTGTCCTCATAGGATTTGTAGGAGGTGTGGAGATGCTTGGTGGACTACTTGCAGGAGTAACTGTCTGTGGAGTGCTCATGGCAATCTTCCAGAGTAATGCTGGTGGAGCATGGGATAATGCCAAGAAGATGTTTGAAGAAGGTGTAGAGATACAGGGTAAGATGTATTACAAAGGATCTGATGCTCACAAGGCTACGGTCGTAGGTGATACAGTAGGTGATCCATTCAAGGATACTTCTGGACCATCTCTTAATATCCTTCTCAAGTTGATGTCAGTAGTGGCACTGGTGATTGCACCATTCCTCGGCTAGGCCATCAGCTAAGATTTACGTAAAGAAGAGCTGTACATTTGATGTGCAGCTCTTTTTTTATGCAGGACCAGATCGTCATATCCACTTCTTGGGGTAGATTTCAGTTGACCTCTACTGACGCAGGCCTCTCTGCATGTACCATGATCTCTGATGATCCTACTGCTGAGGACGCAGAGCTGGCAGCTATATCTGAGAATACAACTAAGGTAAATCTAGCCAATCACTCAGCTACTGTGCTGCGTGGAGCTTCTCAACTCCTAGAGTATCTCGAGGGCAATCGCACAGTTTTTGACCTTGCCCTTGACCTCAGTAGAGGCACTGATTTTCAACAGCGTGTATGGCGATATCTCTTACAGATACCTTTCGGTCACACGTGCAGCTACGGTGATATAGCTTCTAGCTTAGGACGTGAAGGCAGTGAGCGTGCCGTTGGCACCGCTAATGGTAAGAATCCCATAGCCATCATCGTACCATGTCATAGAGTCATCACTAGTACAGGCTCGCTTGGAGGGTACTTCTATGGTACTGAGATGAAGCGTCGACTCCTAGAGATGGAGGCAGAGCAGACGCCGAGAGGACTCTTTGCTCAATTTTGACGAAAGTCAGCCACTAGTGGAAAGGTCGGTATCTTAACTGTGAGATCATTCATCGTAAGTAGATTGATCATCTTGAAGTAGCCTCGCATGTAGCCCATGTCTGTATGTAGTGGGCACCAGCTCATATATCTGTGCGATTGACCAGTCTCTAGTATGGGTTGCTCACCGATGACACCTTCGCCATCGACAATCTTGAGGATATTGCTAGAATCCCAGATATCCCAGTGGCGCTCCATGAGCTGTACGGGAAATTCATTGTGATTAGTGATGCTGATGCGATAGGCCCACACGTACTTAGATTGCTTAGGTCGGCTGTGCGCTTCCTGGTAAAATGACTCCGCAGAGATCTCTACTCCGTGTGTGATAATGGCTGACATCGGCATACTTATAGACTAAAATAGTCTAGTGTTTGGTTTGGTTTTCACCAAAAGAAAGTTTCTATTTTTCTTAAGAGCTCACGGTGATAGCATAAGTTGAGAAATTCTTGTCAACTATCTTCTTAGCTAGCTTGAGACTGCGCTCGAGGTAATCATTAATCAATACGAGGTCAAAATCTTCTATCCGCTTCATCTCAGCATCCGCTCTTCGGAGTCGTTTCTGTACTGATTCTTCTGACTCGGTTCCACGTGATCGGAGACGCTTTTCGAGCTCCGACATGCTTGGTGGTGCTACGTACACAGCTAGAGCCTTTTGGCCAAATATTGCCTTGATGGTGCTCGCGCCATGAACTTCGATATCAAATATTGCTACGTGTCCATCTGCAGCTATACGCGCTACCTCCGACTTCAGCGTACCGTAAAATTGATCGCGATAGACCTCTTCCCACTCTAGAAAGTCGCCATTTCCCACGCGCGCATGAAAGTTTTCCCTGCTCAGAAAGTGGTAATCCTTGCCATCCACTTCGTGCGATCTAGGCGCTCGAGTTGTGGCTGAGACCGAGAATTTAAGAAAGTCAAAGCTCTCTATCAGGTGTCTTACTATAGTGGTCTTCCCAGCACCGCTTGGCGCCGTGACGATGATGATTTCTGGCACTTGCTCCATACCTATAGGACGTTAGCTAGTTGCTCTTTGATTTGTTCTAGTTCATCTTTCATCTGCACTACGATCTTTTGCACATCGGCATCATTAGCTTTTGATCCTAGTGTATTGATCTCCCTACCCATCTCTTGAGCGATAAAGTTGAGCTTACGCCCCTTCACCTTGTCCTCATGATGGAGTATTTCCTGGAAGTAGCTGCAGTGTTGCTCTAGGCGCTGATTTTCTTCAGAGTAGTCGATCTTTTCCAGATAGTAGATGAGTTCTTGTTCTAGTCTACCAGGGTCCACTTCGACATCTGGTCCGAGAGAATCGAGATTGCGCTGTATACGTGTTCTGATACGCTCTACACGCTTTGTATCAAGCTCCACGGTATGTACTCGAAGTGACTCTATAGCTTTGATGTTTTCAGTGAGAGATTCATAGGTGGCGCGGCCTTCTGTCTCGCGATAGGCAAGTAGATGCTCTATTGCACCTTGACAACTAGCTATAATGGCATCACGTAGATCATCATCTAGATGGACAGCACTTGTCGTATAGATATTAGGTAATCGGATAAGAGCACTGATTGGGTCATCCCACGGAATTTGCTCTTCTCGCGAGATGCTAGAAAGCTCCTTGTAGTACTCGAGAAATTTTTTTCTATTGATTTTGAAGTCCTCTTCGCCAACCTCGCCCTCCAGAGTCAGACTAAAGTCGATCTTTCCGCGGATGATTTGGTCGAGGATGATCCGACGCAACTCAGGCTCTAGAGACCTGAAAGGCGCAGGCAATTTGATGCGGACATCAGTGTTACGCCCATTGAGAGACTTTAACTCTGAGAGCATCTGTAGACCAGCGTGGGTAGATCTGTGATGACCATATCCCGTCATAGAATAGAGCATAAGCATAGTAATCTTAAGGGTGTGAAGATAGGCGCAGATCATCAATACTGTAGGCGAGTGGTCATCTCGTACATAAGTGCTTGAAACACAAAAGTTTCGGAAAAAACTTGCACCTACCAGAAAATTCGCGAACTTTGCCGACCTTCGTACAGCTAACTAGCTAAAAACCAATGAACTATGAGAAAAGCCGATCTCGTAAATTCCATTTCTGAGAAAACTGGTGTACCCAAAGTAGACGTCCTCGTAGCCATGGAGATGTTTTTTAAAGAAGTGAAGAACTCACTTGCCAATGGCGACAACGTCTACATCCGTGGATTTGGCTCATTTGTAGTCAAGAAGCGTGCTAAGAAGATTGGTCGTCATATCAAGAATAACACAGCCATCGAGATACCAGAACATTACATACCTTCCTTTAAGCCAGCCAAGATCTTTACTGATCAGGTCAAGGAAAATGTAACGAAGCTCCCAGATTAGATGAAAAGAGGCCAAGCCATACTCTTAATGGTATGTGTGGCGCTATGGGCCATTCTCTACTGGGGATTTAATCGTATACCACCCGATGTCAAGCGTGCCGAAAAGTCGAGAACGCTCACATTTGAAAAGATCAACATTGCCTCACAGATTGATGATGCCGTTGCTTCCCTTCCAGAGGAGGGACGCAATTACGTTTTCAGCTCTATGGCTGCTCTAGAACAAGTCGAGAGCGATACCACACAGATCAGCATCCTGAAGTCGCTGAGCGGCTTCTGGTTTCAGCAGGACAAGCGAGAGATCGCAGCCCACTATGCTGAGACAATAGCAGAGAAGATAGCGACCAGTGATGCATGGGGTATAGCGGGTACATCCTACGTGCTCTGTTCTCAGACCGCTGAGTCAGAAGTAGCAGAGTGGTGCAGAGATAAAGCCGTGAGTGCTTTTGAAAATGCTATCTCGCTCGATCCATCTGATGTAGATCATAGGATCAATATGGCTCTGGCTTATGTCAATAAGCCACTTCAGGATCAGCCGATGAAAGGAATACTTATGCTGCGTGAGATCAGAGAAGACTATCCTGAAGATCCTGGCGTCCTCATACAACTGGCTCGACTCTCTATCCAGACTGGTCAGTGGGAAAATGCTTTGAAACGACTTCAGAGCGCACTCGAATTGGAACCAAATGACGTAAAAGCGAATTGTATGATAGCGCGCGTGTATGCCCATCTTGGGAATGACGAGCTCAGTAATCAATATAAATCTAAATGTACTCCTCAGGAGTAACTAAAACGATACACTATGCCTTGCGGTAAAAAACGAAAAAGACATAAGATCTCCACGCACAAGCGTAAGAAAAGACTCAGAAAGAACCGTCACAAGAAGAAGAAGTAATCACTTCTAGTTGGTGAGCCCACGGGCTCACCATTTCCTATGTACAGATCACTTTACAGTGCTTCAGCTACTTAGCTGCTGCACTATCTGTATATTATCACCTTACATACACTTCCGTGACTAAAGATCTTATCATCCATAAGGAGTCTGGGGCTGTCAGCCTGTCACTCCTAGAAGATGGCAAGCTCATGGAGCTCCATGAGCAAAAGCTCAATGACCAGTACCAAGTAGGAGATATCTATCTCGGTACTGTCAAGAGACTCATGCCAAGTCTCAATGCAGCTTTCGTCGAGATAGGCCATCCCAAAGACGCTTTCCTACATTACACAGATCTGAGCCCCAAGTTCCGCTCCGTAGAAGAGTTTACCAAGACAGTGATGAAAGGTGGCCTGAAGGCACCTGGGCTTGAAGGCTTCCGTATACTACCAGATATTCAGAAAGGTGGTAAGATCGATAAGACCCTGAGCAAAAAGCAGCACCTCCTTGTCCAAGTCCTCAAAGAACCTATCTCCACCAAGGGGCCACGTCTCACTTGTGAGATCACCATACCAGGACATACACTCGTGCTACTGCCCTTTACAGAAATCATCACAGTTAGCAAGAAGATTACCTCCGCCACAGAGCGTGATCGACTTAAAAAACTGATGATCTCCATTAAGCCAGCCAACTTTGGCGTCATACTGCGCACAGCCGCTCAAGGACGCGGAGTTGCCGAGCTCCACGAGGAGCTACTTGGACTAGTGGAGAAGTGGGAACAGATGAAGAAGAACATGCGCGGTGCATCTCTTCCAGCCCGCGTCCTCACTGAGATTGATAAGACCAATAGCTTTTTACGAGATGCCGTATCAGGTCACTTCAATAAGATTGTAGTTGACGATAAAGAACTTCATCGCAACATCCAAGAATACGTCCAGCGTATCACACCAGACAGTGCCAAGAGCGTGATACTTCATTCAGGTAAGAAACATGTGCATGAAGCATACGATGTGAAGCGCCAGATCAAGGCGGCTTTCTCCAAAGCGCCTACGATGCCGAGCGGTGCCTATCTTGTCATAGAGCCTACAGAGGCCATGCATGTTATTGATGTCAACAGTGGTCCCAAGAATAAGAAATTTGACCAAGAAGAATCTGCCCTTTCCGTCAATATGGAAGCCGCAGAAGAAATAGCGCGTCAGCTGCGTCTAAGAGATTTAGGTGGATTGATTATTATCGACTTTATCGATATGCGCAATCGAGATAATAAGACGAAGCTGCACAAAGCAATGAAGGACTATATGTCCAAGGATCGTGCCCAGCATACCTTACTGCCCCTGAGTAGATTTGGCTTGATGCAGATCACTCGGCAGCGCGTCAAGCCCGAAGTACGTATCAATACCTCTGAACAGTGTCCTGCTTGTAACGGCAGCGGCAAAGTAGCACCAAGTATTCTCATCGCGGACGATATCGAGCGCAATCTAGAGCATCTACTAGAGCACAGCACAGCCAAAAAGCTGCGCCTTGTCACGCATCCCTACGTGAAGGCTTTTCTTGACCAGGGCCTTATCGGTTCCTCGTGGAAATGGTACTTTAAGCATGGACGAAAAGTGAAGATCGAGTCTGATCGAGACTTTGCTTTCAATCAGTATAAATTCTTCGACCAGATGGACGAAGAAATAAAGGTATAATCCCAATGTCGCGCGTCCTCTACGCAGTCCTAGACTGGGGCTTAGGTCACGCCACACGCAGCAGCGTACTCATCGACTATCTCATCGATCAAGGTTGTACCGTAGATATATATACAGGGGGAAATGCAGAGATCTACCTACGTCAGCGCTTTCCTGATCTCAAAATTATTCCCACACGCCATCTGTGCATACGCAGTCATAGCCGCGCCAGCTCCTTCATCAGATGGCCGTATCAGCTATTGCGACAGTATCTCAGAGATCGTCGCTGGAGTCGCCGACACGCAGCCAGCTATGACCGTATCATCAGTGATGGTCGTAGCGGTATCAGATCACGCCATTGCCCTGCAGCCTTCATCAATCATCAAGTCCAGATTCAGCACTATGATGTACCCCTGTCCGGAGCATGGTCAAGAATTGTCAGAGGCCTTTCGGCCAAATATCAACAGCTATGGATCCCAGATTATCAAGATCCAAAAAAATCGCTGGCTGGACCACTCAGCAGATCTATACATACTCATACGTACTACCTGGGACCACTTAGTAGTTGGCAATTAAGCGACGGACCTGCGCAACTAGACGTCGATGTCCTCGTCATACTCAGCGGTATTGAACCAGCCAGAACTCACCTTCAGGATAGACTTATAGCTCTACTATCCACTATGCCCGATATCACATGGGAGCTAGTGACAGGAACGCAGGTTTCTGACAATTCTTATCACGAGATGCTATCAAGCGATGAACTATCATCCCTAGTAGGCGCCTCGAGAATCGTGATTGCCAGATCTGGATATAGTACAATCATGGATCTTCATCTAGCAGGAAAACGAGCAATCTTGATACCCACACCCGGTCAACCTGAGCAGGAATACCTAGCAGAGCATCTTCCTCAGAATCTCGTCGCTCGTACTGAGGAGTCGCTCACCGCCGAAGATATCATCTCGGTACTCTCAAGTAAGGTGGAACTTCAAAAGAGTGTAGAGGACAATAGATGGAAAGATGTATTAACCCAATTCGTGCATTAGGCTTCGATGGATAGTGGCTAGCTGCAATGGCGTCAGGTGCTCCGCCGACGAGTCATAGCGTGCTATGGCGAAGAGGCTCGTCTTCACTTCGTAAGTCGAGCAGGTGAAACTTGCCTACCTCTGGTAGGTGCCTGAGGCTGAAGCAGATAAACGCTAGGCGCGAAGTCATCTGACGAGAGCTTAGTTCACGAATAGAGCCCTTATTATAACTGCAGTTTGTCCGTAACAAAAACTTACACACGTAAAATGATCTAAATCTTCATCAGTATCTGCGTATCCGTCCGACTAATACCGTATTGCATAGCTGAAATGAGCTTCTCAGCTTTGAGGGTAAATATATAACAATGGATACTAAGAAATTTTTATTGGACTATGAGAGTAGTGGATTATCCCAGCGAGCCTTTGGTGCCTTAAGTGGCATGTCGCAAAGTTCTGTGGCTTACTATTTAGGTAAGGCGCGCAGAGAAATTAAGAACAAAGAGCTAACGGAGCATAGGTCTCAAGTGGAGTCGTTTGTGCCTGTATCTATGCCACTTGAGAGCGATAAGTCCAGTACTGTAGTCATTGAGTGTATAATCCTGCGGCATTGACCCCCCTGTTCTTACAAGCTGACCCCCCTAGCCAAAGAGTGTTATATGAAGGTAGGCAAACTTGAGGAATAGAGGTATTCCTACAAGCTGACCCCCCTAGTTTATTTTCTTAGGCTTTTGCCTTTTAATTCTATTTTGGAGCTCTTGGCTGTAAGCCTATCCATGATGGCATCAGCTAGTGTGGGCTGTTCTAAGTACTCGTACCATGACTTGACTGGCAGCTGTGATGCGATGATTGTAGATCCTTTGCCGTATCGATCTTCTAGAATCTGCAAGAGGGCTAGCTTCACCTCGTGCGACAGGGCTTGTAGACCAAAGTCGTCTAGTATGATCAGCTTGGCTTTCTGTAGTCGATTGATCCACTTGATGAAGGTGCCGTCTATCTTAGCTACTGCTATTTGCTCGCATAGGCGGTTCATGTTGAAGTATAGCGTGCGATGGCCCAGCAGGCAGGCTTGATGGCCTAGGGCGCAGGATAGATAGGATTTCCCACAGCCTGTGGCGCCTGTGATGAAGATGTTTTCTGTCCTCTCGATGAAGCTGCAATCTGATAATCTTGCTATGGTCTTGGCTTCTAAGTT
>ENA-ORXU01000263-ORXU01000263.1-marine-metagenome-genome-assembly--contig:-NODE-263-length-65731-cov-9.448335_pt1 | contig 65731 bp, 52 predicted proteins | sample MGYA00237869_ERZ511484 | MGnify/ENA metagenome assembly ERZ511484 | reverse complement strand
TCGATGCCCGGCTCGCCGGCATCTTGCACGCCGTCGCCGTCCAGGTCGTCGAACACCGTGTCGCCGATCGAGGCCGGTGCGTACCAGCCGAAGTCGACGGTGTCGATGTTGCTGGTCGACAGGATCGTCGCCGTTCCGACTGCGCCACCCGTCGAGGAGATCTCGTCGCCGTCGCCGAACACGGCGAGGTAGTCGGTGTCGGTCTGATCGACCGTGATCGCGTAGTCACCGGGCGCGAGGTCGCTGAACCCGTAGGCACCGTTGGCGTCGGACGAGATGGTGGTGCCCCCGGCCGGCTGGCCGGGTCCGGTGAGCGTCACGTCGACGTCGGCCAGGCCCACGTCACCGCTGTCGAACACACCGTTTGCGTTGTTGTCGACGAAGAGCTGGTCGCCGATGAAAGCGGGAACACTGAAGCCGAAGTCGATCGTGTCGTCGTTCTCGCCCGAGCTGAGCGTGACCGTCTGTGTGACGCCACCCGTCGACGAGTTCACGTCGCCGGGCATGTCGCCCGATCCGACGGCCACCGTCACGGTGTACACACCCGGGAGCAGCCCGCCGAGCGAGTACTCTCCGGCGTCGCCACCGGCGGTCGTTCCTGTGGTGACGGACGTGCCGCCCGGGAAGCTGGCTCCCGGAGACGTGCCGGTCACCGTGACCGTGACGCCTTCGAACAGGTCGTCGGTCGCCGGCTCGTAGCTGCCGTTGCCGCTGGTGTCCTCGAACACGAGGTCACCGAGGCTGGCGGGTGTGACCACGCCGAAGTCGACCGTGTCGATGTCGGAACCCGACGTGACGGTCACACCGGTCACCGAGAATGCACCGGTCGTCGACGACGCTCCGGCGGGCAGGTCGGCCGCGTCGATCGACACCGAGTAGGTACCGGGCGCGAGGCCGGTGAAGTCGTACCGACCTGCGTCGGCGCCCGCCGCCGTCGTGGTCGTCGTGGTCGTGGTGCCGTCGTCGAGCGTGACGGTGACACCGGCGATACCGGGCTCCCCGGCATCGAGGACGCCATTTCCGTTCAGGTCGTCGAAGACGAAGTCGCCGACGGTCGACGGGTCGGCGAAGCCGAAGTCGGCAGTCTGGATCGCGCCGCCCGAGTCGACGGTGATCGTCCGGCTCGTGCCGCCGAGCGTGTTGACGGCGCCCGCCGGGGCGTCGGTCACGGTCACGGTGTACTCACCGGGTGCGAGCCCGTCGAAGGAGTACGCACCGGTCGCGTCGGTGGTCACGGTCGTCCCGGCCGGGACACCCGGACCGGTCAGCTCCAATGTCACGCCGGCGTAGCCGTCGTCTCCTGCGTCGCGGACCCCGTCGCCGTCGGCGTCCTCGAAGACGAGGTCGCCGATCGAGGCGGGCGTCCAGAAGCCGAAGTCGGCCGTGTCGTCGGACTCGCCCGAGGCGACCTCGATCGTGTGGCCACCGGCACCCTCGGTGCTCGTGGCGCCCGCAGGCAGCCCGGAGACGACCACGTCGTAGCTCCCGGGGATCAGGTCGGTTGCGGAGTAGAGACCGTTCGCATCGGTCGGAAAGTCCTGGCCGGCGGGGAACGACGGACCGGTGAGCGTGACGACTGCGGCAAAGCCGTTGTCGCCCGGACCGAACGAACCGTCGGCGTCGACGTCTTCGTACACCTGGTCGCCGATGTCGGCGAACTCGCCGTAACCGAAGTCGAGCGTGTCGTCGTCGACACCCGAGATCACGGTCGTGGTCTGCGTCGCGCTGCCCGTGGTCACGAACGAGTCGGTCGGCTGGCCGCCGACCACGGTGACGGTGTACGTCCCGGGCAGCAGTCCGTCGAACGAGTAGGCACCCGTCGCATCCGTCGTGTCGCTGAGCGGCGACGTGAGGTCGCCGCCCGACAGTTCGAGGGTGACCCCGTCGAGGCCGGCCTCACCTGACTGCTCGCCGTCGACGTTCGAGTCGGCGAACACGAAGTCGCCGATCGAAACGGGCGCGGCGTAGCCGAAGTCGACCGTGTCGATGTTCACCCCGGGAGGCAGCACCTGGGTCTGTGTGTCACCGCCGGTCGTCGAGACGAACGCCGGGTCCATGTCGGCATCGGCACTGTCGACGGTGATCTCGTAGGTTGCCGGAAGCAGGCTGGAGAAGCGGTACGCGCCGTCCGGTCCGGTCTGGATCGTGAGGCCACCGGGGTGCGATGCACCGGCCGTGGTGCCGACGATCGTGATGTCGACGCCTTCGATACCGGGCTCGCCCGCGTCGCGCACTCCGTTGCCGTTCAGGTCGTCGAACACCACGTCGCCGATGGACGCGGGCTCGGCGTAGCCGAAGTCGAGCGTGTCGTCGGTCTCGCCCGAAGCGAGGCTCGTCGACTGTGCATCGCCACCGGTCGTCGAGAACTCGTCGCCACTCAGGTCGCCGCCGACGGTCGAGACCGTCACGGTGTACGAGCCGGGCAGCAGCCCGTCGAACGAGTACAGGCCGTCAGGACCCGTCGTGTCGGTGATCGGCGTGATCGCGCCTGCCGACGTCGTTCCGCTCAGCGTGAGCGTGACGCCCTCGAGCGGCGAGTCACCTGAGGTGAACGTGCCGGTTCCGTCGAGGTCGTTGAAGATCAGGTCGCCGATGGTGATCGGCTCGACCACACCGAAGTCGACCGTGTCCACGTCGTCACCCGAGACGACGACGATGCCGACCGTCGAGAACCCGCCGGTCGTCGACGCAGCACCGGCTGCGAGGTCATCCGTGTCGACCGCGACCACGTACTCACCCGGCGCCAGGCCGGTGAAGTCGTAACCACCATCCACATCGGTGTCGACCGTCAACGGACCGGCGAGATCGCCACCCGTCAACGTCACCGTCACACCACCAAGACCGGGCTCGCCCGCATCCTGCACGCCGTCACCATCCGAGTCCTCGAACACCACATCGCCGATCGACGACGGCACGAAGTACCCGAAGTCGGCAACATCGACGTCGTCACCCGACGACACGGTGACCGAGCGGTCGCTTCCGCCGAGGGTGTTGACTGCATCGGCGGGCAGACCGCTGATCGGGGTCACCGTGTAGGCACCCGGGGTGAGGCCGGTGAAGTCGTACAGGCCGCCGGCCGCAGTCGTGTCGGTGATCGGACCGGTGAGGTTCCCACCCGTGATCTCGACCACGACACCATCGATGCCGGGCTCGCCCGCATCCTGTACGCCGTTCCCGTCCACGTCGTCGAAGATCGTGTCGCCGATCGACGCGCCCTGATAGAGCCCGAAGTCGAGCGTGTCGTCGTCGTCACCCGACGTGATCGTCGTGGTCAGGTCGTTCGAGCCGGAGCTGGGGAAGTAGCCGGCCGGTGCGTCGGTGATGGTCACCGTGTACTCGCCGGGGGCGAGGTCACCAAAGGAGTACCCACCCGTCCCGTCGGTGGTCACGGTGGTCCCGGCGGGAACGCCCGGGCCCGTCAGTTCGAGGGTGACACCGGCGAGGCCGAGCTCTCCCGCGTCGGCGACACCGTCGGCGTCGGCGTCGTCGAAGACGAAGTCGCCGATCGATCCAGGTGTGACGAAGCCGAAGTCGACCGTGTCGACATCGTCACCCGACTCGTACGTGCCGGAGATCGAGATCGCCGTGCTGGGAGATGCACCGGCCGGAGCCGTCCCCGGATCGACCGTGACCGCGTAGTCGCCCGGCAGCAGACCCGTGAACTCGTAGGCGCCGTCGACGGTCGAGACCGTCAGGCCGCCGGAGTGAGAGGCGCCCGCCGAGGTGCCCGTGATGGTGACGTCGACACCGTCGATGCCCGGCTCGAGAGCGTCGAACACACCGTCGTCGTCGAGGTCGTCGAAGACGAAGTCGCCGATGGTGATCGGCTCGACCACACCGAAGTCGACCGTGTCCACGTCGTCACCCGAGACGACGACGACGCCGACCGTCGAGAACCCGCCGGTCGTCGACGCAGCACCGGCTGCGAGGTCATCCGTGTCGACCGCGACCACGTACTCACCCGGCGCCAGGCCGGTGAAGTCGTAACCACCATCCACATCGGTGTCGACCGTCAACGGACCGGCGAGATCGCCACCCGTCAACGTCACCGTCACACCACCAAGACCGGGCTCGCCCGCATCCTGCACGCCGTCACCATCCGAGTCCTCGAACACCACATCGCCGATCGACGACGGCACGAAGTACCCGAAGTCGGCAACATCGACGTCGTCACCCGACGACACGGAGTACGGGCCCGAGCCATCGAGCGTGTTGGTGGCGTCGGCCGGAAGACCGTCGGTGATGCTCACCGTGTACGTCCCGGCCTGGAGGCCGACGAATTCGTATGTGCCGTCTGCGGATGTGATGGCGGTGACCTGGTTCGTCCCGTCGTCGAGGGTGACCGTCACGCCGCTGAGACCTGGTTCGCCTGCATCCTGCACACCGTCACCGTTCGAGTCCTCGAAGACGACGTCGCCGATCGAGGCACCCTGGTAGAAGCCGAAGTCGAGCGTGTCGTCGTCGTCACCCGACGTGATCGTCGCGGTCTGGGCGGTCCCGCCGAGCGTGTTGGCGTAGCCCGCCGGGGTGCCGGTGATGGTCACCGTGTAGGTGCCGGGGACCAGGTCGTCGAAGAGGTAGGCACCGTCGGCTGCCGTCGTGACGGTCGTCCCCGCAGGAACACCGGGGCCAGTGAGTTCGAGGGTGACGCCGGCGAGACCGGGCTCACCCGCGTCCTGCACGCCATCGCCGTTCAAGTCATCGAACACGAAGTCGCCGATATCGGCGGGCTCGGCGTATCCGAAGTCGAGGGTGAGGTCGTCGTTGCCGGACGTGATCGTCACCGACTGGCTCGATCCGCCGACCGTGTTGGCATATCCGGCCGGCACGTTCGTGGCCGTGACCGTGTAGTCGCCCGGCTCGAGGCCGGTGAACGAGTACGCGCCGTCGGCGCCGGTCGTGACCGTGGTCCCGGCGGGTGTGCCGTTCCCGGTCAGTTCGAGGGTGACGCCGGCGAGGCCGTTCTCGCCCGGTCCCTGCACGCTGTCGCCATCGAGATCCTCGAAGACGAGGTCACCGATCGCGGCGACCGTCACGAAGCCGAAGTCGACCGTGTCGACGTCGGCACCGGACAGGTACGTGGCGGTGATCGTCGTCGGAGAACTGACCGACGTGCCAGCGGGAGCGGTCGAATCGTCGACCGTCACGGTGTACTCGCCCGGCTCCAGCAGATCGAAGGCGTACCCCCCGTCGGTGGCGACGACGGTCGTACCCGTGGGGTGCGACGGACCGGTGATGGTCACCTCGTAGCCGTCGAGACCCGGCTCGCCCGGGTCCTCGATGCCGTTGCCGTTCAGGTCGTCGAACACACGGTCGCCGATGGTGACCGGCACGTAGAAGCCGAAGTCGACGGTGTCGTCGTCCTCTCCCGACGCGATCGTCGTGACCTGGCTCGTCCCGCCGATCGAACTGACCACGCCCGACGGAAGGTCGGTCGAGGTCAGACGGATCTCGTAGGTTCCGGGATCGAGATCAGGGAACGAGTACAGCCCGTCGGCGTCGGTCACGTCGACCAACGAACCGACGATGGCGCCACCGGTCAACGTCACGGTCACGTCGGCCAGACCGACGTCGTCGCCGTCGAACACACCGTTGGCGTCGACGTCTTCGAAGACGAGGTCGCCGATCGATCCCGGGAAGACCACGCCGAAGTCGACATCGTCGTCAGGGGAATCGGACTCGACGGTGACGCTGCGAGTCGAGCCGCCCTCACGGTTGTCGGCACGTGCGAGGACACCGGTCATGGCGATCGAAATCGTGTAGTCGCCCGGTGCGAGACCGTCGAAGAGGTACCCGCCGTCGGCGTCGGTCTGGATCGTCGTGCCGGCGCCCGGGTGCGTCGCTCCCGGCGAGGTTCCGACGATGGTGACGTCGACGTTCTCGATGCCGACCGCCGAGGCCGGGCCGTCGTTCTGCACGCCGTCGCCGTTCCGGTCGTCGTAGACGAAGTCACCGATGCTGGTCGTCGTCGCATAGCCGAAGTCGAGGTCGAGGCGGTCGGTGTCGGAGTCGAGCGTCGCGGTGCGCGCATCGGTCCCGGCGGTCACCAGGTAGCCCGTGGGCACGGTCGCCGTGTCGACGGTGACGGTGTAGGTCCCGGGGTTCAGGTCCGCGAACAGGTAGCTGCCGTCGCCAGCGGTGGTGGCGGTCAGGCCGCCTGCGCCGAGGTCGCCACCGGTGATCGTGACGTCGACGTCTGCAAGACCCGGCTCACCGAAATCGAACGAACCATCGGCGTTGAGGTCGTGGAAGATCAGGTCGCCGACGGCGGCGGTCGTGAACGCCCCGAAGTCGGCGTCGCGGAAGTCGGTTCCCGAGACGATCGTCTGCGTGACGGTGTCGGTACCGGTCGAGATGCTGTAGCCGGTCGGGAGGGTGCTCGTGTCGAGCGTGACGGTGTACTCGTCGGGCGCGAGGCCCGAGAACAGATAGTTGCCTCCACCCGAGGTCACCGCGGTGATCGGCGCCGCGAGGCCCGGAGCATCGAGGGTCATCGTCACGCCATCGAGACCCGGTTCTCCGGCGTCGAACAGGCCGTCGCCGTCGAGGTCGTGGAACACCAGGTCGCCGAACGTGGCCGGGAAGAGGTAGCCGAAGTCGGCACTGTCGATGTCGTCGTCGGACTGCACCGTGATCGAGGGCGCGGCCCCGTCCAGCGTGTTGACGGTGCCCGCTGCGAATCCCGAGTCGTCGACGGTGACCGTGTAGGTACCCGGCTCGAGTCCCGTGAAGTCGTACTGGCCGGCACTCGCTCCCGTGCCGGTCGTCGTGACCGTCTGCGTCGTGCCGTCATCCAGGGTGACGCTGATTCCGGCGAGCCCGAGCTCGCCCGGATCCTGGCTCCCGTTGCCGTTCGTGTCGTCGAACACGAAGTCGCCGATGCTGGCCTGCGTGTAGAAGCCGAAGTCGACGGTGTCGTCGATGTCGTCTTCCTCGACCGTGACGACCATGGTCGCACCGCCCGTGCTCGAGTCGTAACCGGCCGGGAGGTCGCCCGTCCCGGTCGCCACGGTGACGGTGAACGTTCCTGCGTCGAGGCTCGCGAACAGGTAGTACCCGTTCACATCGGTCAGGCGCGTCAGACCGGCAGCGTCGAGGCCCGGCCCGGTGACGGTCACCTCGGCACCGACGAACGGAGGCTCCCCGGCGTCGCGCACGCCATCGGCATCGAGGTCGTGCCACACGAGATCGCCGATCGAGGCCGGCAGGACGTAGCCGAAGTCGACCGTGTCGACGTCGGTTCCCGACACCAGGATCTGCGTCGTCGTGTTCCCACCGGTCGTGCTGTACGACGCCGTGCTGAGCGAGCTGATGTCGACGGTGACGTCGTACGTGCCCGGCAGCAGTCCCGTGAATTCGTACGCTCCACCGCTCGTGGTGGTCGTCGACCCGGTGGGGTGCGACGCATTAGGAGTCGTGCCGGTGATCGTGACCGGGAGGCCATCGATTCCGAAGTCGAGCCCGTTCTCCACGCCGTTCCCGTCGAGGTCGGCAAAGACCCGGTCCCCCAACGAGACGCGCCTTGCGTATCCGAAGTCGATTGCATCGTTCGACTCCCCGAAGCCGAGGGTCACGTCGGTGGTCTCGTCCTGCCCGCTGTCGGCGTCGGACACCGGTACCAGGCCGGCGGCGATCCCGTCGGTCACCGTGACCGTGTACGTGCCCGGATCGAGATCGTCGAAGGAGTACCGGCCGAGTGCGTCGGTCAGTTCGGTCGCGATCAGCGTCGCCCCATCGAAGAGGCTGACCTCGACACCGCCGAGGCGCGGCTCTCCGGCGTCGACGATGCCGTCACCGTCGACGTCTTCGAACACGATGTCGCCGACCGCAGCGCGGGCGATGTCATCGGTCGCCTGCGACTGGAGGACCGTCGGGCTCTGGATGCTGTTCGCCGTCGCCTCGTTCGTGACCGAGTCGGTGCTCGGATCGATGTCGGGGTCGACGGTTCCGGTGACGGTCACCGTCAGGCTCTCGCCGGTGAGGAGGTCGCCGCCGGTGTAGAGCTGCGGCGGCGCGGAGCCGGCGACGGTCTCGGGGATGCGCTTGGTGAGTTCGACATCGACATCGTCGAACCAGAAGCGGTCGGCGCCGGCGCCGCCGAAGCCGGGCGACGTGCGCCATCTCAGGACGATCGGTTGACCGGTGAAGCGCGTCAGGTCGTACGTGCTGGAAAGGAACACGGCATCGTTCGCCGCACCCTCGAATCGATCGAGTTCGATCCACGACGAACCGCCCGTCGTCGAGACCTGGAACGAGACGAAGTCGCCCGCTTCCAGCCCGTCGCGCTGGTAGTCGAAGGTCAGAACGGCCTTCTTGAAGTCGGTGGCATCGAACGTCCGTCGGATGTCGGTGCTGCTGTTCTCGAGTCGGAGACGTTCGCTCAGGCCGTCGCTGGCGATCCGGACGTCGCCCGCCGAGGGTCCAGCACCGTTTGCGGCGACGTCGGTCTCGATCCAGTCGGTGAGCCAGTCGGCGCTGTTGTTCGCGTACGACTCGGTCTCGAAATCATCAGCGGCCGTCGCCGTTCCGTCGGGACCGGGGTCGTCGATCGGCCGCGTGACACTCGTCGACTGCCAGATGATCTCGCTCGGCAGCGTGTCGTTCACCTCGACGCCGGTCTGGGGCGTGATGTCGATGTTGGCCACCGAGATGTCGTAGCTGTGGGTCTCACCCGGCAAGAGGGGGCCTGTCGCGTTGGAGGTCTTGGCAAGGTACAGATCCGGGATCTCGACGGGGACGATCGACGTCGCCTGCGATGACTCGGTCTGCGAGGAGACGATCGCGGTGTTGCGCACGAGGGTGGTGAAGAGGGGGAACGGATCCGCCAGTTGCACCTGGAACGTGACGGTGACCGACTCGCCCGGCAGCAGCGTGGCGGCCTGGACCCCGTTCTCGTCGACCGGGTAGATCGTGTCCCCCGAGAAGTCGTCGGGCAGTGGAGCACCGTCGAGCGTGGTGGTTCCCGGCAGATAGCTCAGCGTGCTCGGCAGCTCGTCGGTCACGACGACGTCGGTCAACTGCAGAGCGCCTGCATCGACGCCGACGATCGTGTATTCGAGGGTGTCGCCTGGGTTCACGCGCCCGTCGTTGTTCACGTCGACGACGAGTTCGGCGCTCTTCGACACGACGAGGCTCGTGAGGGGCAGCACCGCGGTGCCCAGGTCGTAGGCGCGAGACGTGTCGGCGACGTCAGGATCCTGTCCCCACGCTGCTGAGAGCAGCACACCGGTCGGCGAGAACACGCGCGCACCGGTCATGTCGTGGTCGGGGTCGACGATCTTGATGCTCTCGAACTGCTGGACACCGGTGATGATGTCGTCGTCGATGCCGTCGGCGTCGTAGTCGACGTGGATGTCGGTCTCACCGAGCGGGGCAATCCAGACCGGGCTGCCGTCTTCGGCACCTGCGGGCGCGCCGTCGGGAGCGCCGTCGCCCCAACCGACGATGATGCCCGACGTCAGCGAGCTGGCCGGGACGAGGGTGTAGCCCCAGTCGTATGCCGTGGTGTTACCCGACAGGGCGCCGGTCGCAGAGACCGCGCTGAAGTTGTTGCCCGGCGACGTGAACTGTGCCCCCGACCCGTTCGGCAGGTTGAACGAGACCGTTCCGCCGGCGACGATCTGGAGGATCGTGTCGTTGGCGGTGTCGACGGCGTCGACAGCGACGTCGATCGAGGTCGGATTCGGATTGTGGACGAAGATCGACACCGGGTTGGTCCCGCTGGTCGTCTGCGCGGCGGCGACGTACTCGTCGTCGAGCACCTCCTCGGGAAACACCTCGTACCAGCGTCCCGCCACGGCGGAGTCGATGTCACCCGTCAGCAGGTGGACCTGAGCCGGCTTCGAGGTTTCGATCGTCGCACCGGCATTCATGCCACCGTTCACATAGGCGGTCTCGCCCTGGTCCAGCACGTGGCTCGTCGTGAACGTGCCGTCGCCGTCGAAGTCGAACGAGTCGAGCGCTCCGTCGCCGTCGCTGTCGATCTTGAGGACCGTCCCGTTCGCACTCGCCTGCACCGAGGCGGCGGTGTACTCGAAGGCCTCGTTCGACTCGATGTTCTCGCCGATCGGGATGTCGAACTGCGTGCCGTACTTCGACAGGTCGGTCGCTGCGACCGCTCCGGCGTGAACGGTTCCGAGTGCGGTGTCCCAGCCGGCGCGGGTCATGACGATGCCGCGCGTGGCAGCCACCTTGTCTCGGCCATCGTAGAACTGTTCGGCCGCGTCGCGCGGGAGCGGCACGTCGTTCTGCAGGGTGACGACGTCGCCGCCGTTCAACACGTCGTCGGCATCGGTTGCGGCTCCGGGCTTGGCACCGTTCGCGAGGTCGCCGTCGCCCCACACTTCGGTCGTCGAGCCGCCGGGTGTACTCGCGATGTCTTCCTCGTAGCCGTCTTCCCAGTGGTCCCAGTAGAGGATCGTGTCGTCGGCCGCAGCCGTGATCGTGATCTGAGTCGTGATCTGGTTCCCCGACGTGAAGCCGTTCAGAGTGAGAATCGTCCACAGCCCGGTGTCGATGTCCTGTTCGTCGAACGGCACGAACATCGTGAACACGGGGGCCGGTCCCGCCGACGCAGTGTTGGAGTTGGTGAGCAGGATGACCGGCAGCATCGCCAACACCAGAACGGCGGCCACAGCGCCACGCCCCATGCGCCGAGCGCGGTCGAAGATCGTCAGAGCAGGCACATGGCTGTATCGGGGCATTTCAAGAAATTCTTGAGACTTCTCGACCCACTGCGATCACTGCGATCATCCGACCGAATGCGTCTCGCCCGCTGCGACCCACCGTGACAGCGGCTCGCTGTCCAACCGCTACTGTCGACATGATGGGCATCAGCTTGAGGGAGCGCAACAAGCAGGCGGCAATGGACGGGGTGCGCCGAGTCGCCTTCGCCTTGATGGAGGCCGACGGTTTCGACCGCGTGACCGTCGAGCAGATCGCTGCGCGATCGAGCGTCTCGCCGTCCACGGTGTACCGATACTTCGGGACCAAGGAGGCGCTCGTGCTCTCTGCGGAGCGACCAGCGGAACTCGTCAAGCGCATCGCGAAAGACACCTCCGATCGAAGCCACGCCGAGGCCTTCGTCCGAGCGGCCGTGAAGGTCTGGGACCGCGACCCGTCGGTCGAGGTCGAACTCGGGCTCGTCGTGGCGAACGAAGCGCTGACCGAGGCCTGGGAACGACAGTTGCTCGACCACCGCTGCGCCGTCGCCGACGCACTCGCTCGACGACGCGATGCCGCCAGCGCCGGAGCAAAAGATCGTGCTCGCGCCGCGGCCTACATCGGCGTCGTGTCAGCAGTCCTCGTCGAGCACCGTCGCAGCGACGGCGCCAAACCGCTGGCCAAGGCCCTCCAGAAGGCCTTCGATGCGGTGTGCGAGTGACTCTCACCGATCCGATCCATTCGCCTCCAGCAACACCTCACCAGTTGACAGTGACTGTCGAACTACGATCGGCGACATGAATCAGTTCGCCCTGAGCGACGATCAGCTCGCCCTGCTCGACATGGCCGACCGCTTCGGCCGCAACGAACTCCTCCCCCTCGCCCAGAAGATGGACGACGAGGAATGGTGGCCGCCCGAGTTGATGGGCCAGCTCGGAGCGAACGGTCTTCTCGGCGCGACCATCCCCACCGAGTACGGAGGTGCCGGGATGGGAATGCTCGAGGCCGGACTCGTTCTCCAGGGGTTCTCGCGCTGGAACCACGCGTTCGGATTGTCGTGGGTCGCCCACGACAACCTGTGCTCGCACAACATCTACGCCAACGGCGACGACGACGTCCGCCAGCGGTTCCTCCCCCAACTGTGCTCCGGCGAATGGATCGGATGCCTCGGGCTCACCGAGCCGGGTGCCGGCTCCGACGCACTCGGTTCGATGAAGACCACCGCCGTGCGCGACGGCGACACCTACATCGTCAACGGGTCGAAGCTGTACATCACGAACGGCCCCGTCGCCGACGTGTGTCTCCTCTACGCGAAGACCACGCCCGACGCCGGGTCGAAGGGCATCACCGCCATGGTCGTCGAGTGCGACACCCCGGGTTTCGACGTCGCCCAGAAAATGGTCAAGATGGGTTTCCGTGGCAGCCAGACCGCCGAGCTCCACTTCTCCGACATGGTCGTCCCCGCCGAGAACGTCGTCGGTGAAGTCGACCAGGGACACAAGGTGGTGATGAGCGGCCTCGACCTCGAACGGGCGATGATCTCGACGATCAACGTCGGTATGGCCGAGCGGGCGCTCGAATTGAGCATCGATTTCTCCCAGGCGCGTGAGCAGTTCGGCCAACCCATCGCCGGCTTCCAGATGATCCAGTCACGGCTCGCCGACATGTACGTGTGGGTCGAGACGATGAGGACCTACTGCTGGCAGGTGCTCGCCGAGTGCGATCAACTCGAACACGGCGAGGCCGGGCGCGGCGAGATCCACGCGAAGTCCGCCGCGGCCGTCATGTACGCCGCGAACATGTGCAACCGGGTGCTCGACAACGCCGTGCAGATCCATGGTGGCAACGGATACATCTGGGAGACCGAGGTCAACCGACTCTTCCGTGGCACCAAGCTGCTCGAGATCGGCGCCGGCACCACCGAGGTCCGCAAGTCGATCATCGCTGGCCACCTCCTCGCTCACTGAGGCGAACCGGGCGGCGACTCGCCCCCGTCAGAGAAACAATCGGTACGCCGGGTTGTCGGTCTCGTTCCACCGGCGGTAGCCGAGCGTTGCCACGAACTCGTCGAACGCTTCGGCATCGCCGTCGGGCACCTGCATGCCGACCAGGACCCTGCCGCTGTCCGAGCCATGGTTCCGGTAGTGGAACAGCGAGATGTTCCACTCCGGTCGCATCGCTTGGAGGAACCTCAGCAACGCTCCCGGCCGCTCGGGGAACTCGAACCGGTAGACCACCTCGTCCGATGCCCGCTCCGACTTCCCTCCCACCAGGTGCCGCAGGTGCAGCTTCGCCAACTCGTCGTCGGTCAGGTCGATCGTGGCGAACCCGGCCAGACGGAACGCGTCCGCCAGTTCCGTGGCATCAGCACCACGGCCGACAGTGACGGCGACGAAGACGTGCGCCTCGACGTCGTCGCTCATCCGGTAGTTGAACTCGGTGACATCACGCCCGCCGACCAACTCGCAGAACCGCAGGAAGCTGCCCGGTCGTTCGGGGATCGTCACGGCGAACACCGCCTCGCGCCGCTCGCCGATCTCGGCTCGCTCCGACACGAACCGCAACCGGTCGAAATTCATGTTCGCACCGCACGACACGGCGACAAGTGCCTCTCCCGACACACCGGTCTCGTCGACGTACTTCTTGGCACCGGCGATGGCGAGCGCCCCTGCCGGTTCGAGCAGCGTCCGAGTGTCGGTGAACACGTCCTTGATCGCAGCGCACGTCTCGTCGGTGTCGACGACGATGATGTCGTCGACGTACTGCTGGGTCAGCCGGAACGTCTCCTCTCCGACCACCTTCACCGCCGTGCCGTCGGAGAACAGCCCGACCTCGTCGAGTTCGATGCGTTCGCCCGCTCGTCGTGACTGCGCCATCGCGTCCGACTCCACGTGCTGGACGCCGATCACACGGATGTCGGGGCGCACCTGCTTCACGTACGCGGCGATCCCGGCGATCAGCCCGCCGCCACCGATCGCAGCGAAGATCGCATGGATCGGCCGACTGTGCTGCCGCAAGACCTCCATCCCGATCGTCCCTTGGCCCGCGATCACGTCGGGGTCGTCGAACGGGTGCACGAACGTGAGGTTTCGCTCCACCATCAACTGCTGAGCGAACGCGTTCGCCTCGGCGAACGATTCACCGTGCAGGACGATCTCGGCGCCCCGCGCCGCCACTGCGTCGACCTTCAGTTCAGGTGCGGTCGCAGGCATCACGATGACCGCGCGACATCCCAGGTGATTCGCCGCCAATGCGACCCCCTGCGCGTGGTTGCCCGCCGACGCTGCGATCACGCCCTGATCGCGTGCTTCGTCATTCAGCTTCGCCATCTTGTTGTACGCGCCACGGATCTTGAACGAGAAGACCTCCTGGAGGTCCTCTCGCTTCAACAGCAACTGGTTGCCCAGTCGCGCCGACAGGTTCGGCGCGACCTCCAACGGCGTCTCGACCGCCACGTCGTACACCCGCGAGTTCAAGATGGCACGGAGGTAGTCACCCCCGTCGAGTTCGTTCTCGTCACCCACGACCTCAGTCTGGCCCATCGCGAACAACGGGTGTCAGACCTGAGGGATTCGTGTCACGCACCGATCGTTCAGGTGAGAGTGAGGTCGCTCGTCACTCGGCCGCACCTCTGGTGGGTCACGGTGACGTCCACCACGTCGCCAGCCCACCCGCGCACGACCCACGAGACCATCGTCCGGTCAGGCGTGCCGTCGTTGCCGCCCCGGAACCGGAGAGCGGCCCGGCCGTCGAGTTGACCGACCTGCACACGGACGGGCCCGTCGACCACCGCGACGTCTCCGCCGATCTCGGCCACGATCGGACGCACGAGTTGCTCAGAACGTGCCAGCGCGCTCACGTCGGTCGGGAGCCATCCGGTGTTCGCGATACCCACGTCGACGCGCCATGTGTCGTCAGCCAGTCGGGTCGCAGCCAGGTGACCGATCTCCACACGCGGTGACGCGAGCGCCTGGTGCACGGCGAAGTCGGCGTGCGCCGCCACCTCGTCGCGCAATCGTTCGCCCACCGGGTTGGTCCAGGTGATCAGCGAATTCCAACCGCCGATCTCGACCGCGCCGAGTTCGGGGTGATCGAACGGGGCCCACTCGACGTACCCGCCGGGCACGTTCTCGTCGCACCACGTCAACACGGCCAGCGCCTCGGCAGGGGTGGGACCGACGTACCAGATGTGCGTCGACGACTTCTCGCCGGTCGCCGCGAGGACGATGTCCCAGAACTCGGTGGTCCAGCTGAAGATGCCCAGATGCTCGTATGCCCAGTCGTCACTGGCGCCGCTCATCGTCTTCGAGCGATCCCACGTGAAGTCCTCGAAGACCGAATGGGCCGGATACCCGGTCAGTCGGGTGCCGTGCTCGGCCAGTTGCTGCCAGGTCCAGACGTCGAGCGGAGCCAACTCGTCGTCGGAACGGGTCGACGAAGGCCGCAGCAGGACGCCTCCGCTGGTGTGGAATGCGTTGAAGCCGCAGATGTTCGGGCGCGCGACGATCGCCCTGACCAACGCATCGATCTCGGGTTCGCTGAGGGGATGATCGCCTGCGCCCGGCACCTTCGACGACCAGCCGGCCGGGTAGTTCCGGTTCAGGTCGAGACCCTGCACAGCGTGCGGTGTGGGAATCGTGAAGCCGTCGTGATCCACCAGTCGGCCCTCGTCGAGCAGTCGGTACGTCGACGTCCCCTCCGGTGCGCCTTCGACGGGCACCGGCACCATGAGCCGCTCGTCGTCGGGGTGCGCCATCCACGCGCCGGCCGGGTCGGCGATGCGCATCTGGAGGATCCGACCGTCGCCGTCGATGTCTTCGACGTGGAGTCCGGGCCACTCGTGACCGTCGGTCCACGGCCACGCCCGTGTGCTCGATCGACGAAAGCGGGGCCGGTCGGCGAGCACCCACTCCGCACCGTCGGGATTGACCCGCGGGACGATGTAGAACGTACGAGTTGCGAGCGCCCGGGTGACGAGTTCGTCGACCCCATGACCCGTCACCAAGCGTTCGATCAGGTGGCACGCCGCGACGGTCGCCGTCAACTCGACGGCGTGGATGCTCGCGTCGACCCAGTGCGCCGGCTTGGTGTGGTGAGCGCCGGTCGCCGAATCGGTGATCGTGACGAGGCACAGATCACGCCCTTCGTGCGACGTCCCGTACGACTCGACCGAGACCAGGTCGGGATGTGCGGCTGCGACACCGTCGATCCACTCCCTCAGATCGTCGTACCGCAGGAACCGATCGAACCCGTACTCCATCCCCCGACTGTACGTGTCTCATGACGACCCCGACCCGTCGTGAGAAGGGTCAGCGGCGGGCGCCCATGAACATGCCCTTGAGCGCCTCGTAGTGCTCGATGACATGACCGGCGCCGAGGACGACCGCTTCGAGCGGTACGTTCGACATCCGCACGGGGACCTCGGTCTCGCGTTCGATCCGCTCGGCGAGTCCGCGCAGCAGCCCGCCACCACCGACGAGGTACATGCCGCGCACCAGGAAGTCCTGGCTCAACTCGGGCGGCGCCTTCGACAAGCAGCGAATCACCGACGCGACGATCGACGACACGACGTCTTCGATCGCGGAGCGGACCTCCTCGGGCGTCAACACGACCGTCTTGGGCAAGCCCGTCATCAGGTCGCGCCCGCGCACCTCGGCCTGGTTCTCGTCGACAGTCGGGTCGGCCGAGCCAATCGCCACTTTGATCTCCTCGGCTGTGCGTTCGCCGATCGCGATGCCGTGTTCTCGCCGCACGTGGTTCTGGATCGCAGCGTCGATGTCGAATGACCCGACACGCACCGCTTCGAGCGACACGATCCCGCCGAGGGAGATGACTGCGGTCTCCGACGTACCACCACCGATGTCGATGACCATGTTGCCGACCGGTTCGTCGATCGGGAGGTCGGCGCCGATGGCGGCGGCCATCGGTTGCTCGATCAGGCTCGCCTCGGCCGCACCCGCACGACGGGCGGCGTCGGTCACGGCTCGACGCTCGACCTCGGTGATCGCGGACGGTACACAGATGACGACCTTGGGCCGCGTGAACCGGCTCACACCGACGCGCTGCAGCAACAGCCGAATCATCCGCTCAGTGATCTCGAAGTCGGTGATCGCCCCACCGCGCAGCGGTCGGACAGCCACGATGTAGCCCGGCGTGCGGCCGATCATCTGCCACGCTTCGCGACCCGTCGCCAGCACTTCGCCGGTCTGACGGTTGAGGGCGATGACCGACGGCTCGTTGAGGACGATGCCGCGCCCCTTCATGTAGACGAGAGTGTTCGCCGTACCGAGATCGATTGCGAGGTCACGAGCCATGGTGAGCGTCCATCATGGCGTCTCCGACATCGATTCGTGCAGACCATCGGCGCTCAGCCGATGGTCGCAGCGACCACGACGGCCTCACGGCGTGTCGGCGTCGGGCTCGTCGGCGTCCTCGGCGGCGTCACGGACCTGATCGACGGTCGGCTTGCGCGCCTCGGGCGACAGCGCATCGATCTGGCGACGGAAGTTGTCGACCGGATCCTGGGTCGGCCGGACGACGCGGGCGATGATCACCACGATGGCCACGATGGCCACGGCTGCGATCACGTACAGCATCACTCAGACGCTCCCGACCGCGCTCGGATCGACGACGTGTTGGGCGTCGGTGCCCCAGTCGGATCCACCCGACCAGACCTCGTGCTTCCAGATCGGCGCCGACGCTTTGAGCGCGTCGATGGCGAAACGAGCTGCTTCGAATGCTTCGGGGCGATGCGGCGCCGACACCACCGCGATCACCGACGACTCTTCGAGTTGCAGCGTGCCGACACGGTGCAACAGGACCACGCGTCCGGCTTCGGGCCAACGCTCACGCAGTTCGGTCGCGATGGTGGCGAAGACGGGTTCGACCTGTTCTTCGTAGGCCTCGTAGGTGAGATGCTGCACGTCATCACGGCCGTCGGCGTGGTCGCGAACGGTGCCGCTGAACAACACGACCGCACCGCAGTGAGGCTGCAGCGCCCACGCGTACGCCCCGGCGACCGGTAGCTCCTGGTCGGTCAGCCCGAGCCAGTTCTCTCCATGGTCGGGCGGCTTCACGGATCGCATCGTAGTCGTGGCCCTTCCGTAGCTTTCCGTCGCGCCACCTTCAACACGGGAAATTCGCCAGACCGCAACCAAACCGGCGCGACACGCGCACAGACGGCCGTCGATGACCACTCGCGACGGTGCGTCAACACGCTGCGTCACGACGAGTTGCCGTCGTCGCGCCGACGGGCGCTGTCGGGGTGAGTACGATCTCAGATTCGTGGCACCAGCACCACTCCCACCCCACGAGCGTCCGTGGCGGCACCCCTCCGAACTCGCACCCACGGTCGACGACGTCGATCACGGGACGAACAGTCGCGGGATCGTGCTCGTCACCGGGACAGCAGCCGTCGCCCTCGCCGCCGTCATGGTCCTGACCCTCACGCCGCCCCGATCCTCGGCCCCGACCGCCATCTCGGCCACGACCGTCGCCGTGGCTGCGCGTCAGCAGGACGTCGATCGCAGTTCGCTCGCTCGAACGCCCGGCGTCGTGCGCATGAGCAGCAACGCCGCATCGATCGACAGCCCACTCACCTTGACCGGCGCGCCGAAGAATGTCGCCTCGACGCCCGAGGCGGGCGCCGATCAACTCGATCTCGCCGGCACCCTTCCCGCCGCCGACGAGACGATCTACGTGCTCACCACGTCGCACGCGTTCCGGATCCGGTGGAGTGAGATCAACCGCATCGCCGCACCCGATGGAGCCGTGATCGTGACGGCCGGGGGCGAACTCGTCGCCGAGTACACCGACGGCGCGCTCGTCGTGCTCGTCGACTGACCGCTCAGCTCACACGCCGCGACCGGAGCCACCGGCGCACACCGAAGGCGACCGCCGCGGTGAGCACCGACGCAACGACCGCCGAGACACCCAGAGTCAGTTCCTGTCGACGCTTGGGCGACACCATCGTCCACCACGGCGCCTCGGTCGCCTCGACGTAGGTCTGCTCGTTGGTGATCGTCGGCTCCCATCCCTCTTGACGCAGCCGTCCGTTCGAGACGATCCATGGCTCACGCGTGTACGAGCGCAGGCCCGGCGGCAGCGGACCGCGCTGAAAGCGCCAACGCAACGAGCCGACCACCTCGGAGATGCGGTCGGGCAGCGGAAAGCGAGGTCGCTCGCCCGACAGTGCCCTCACCCGTTCGCCGGGAACCCATCCATCGGGGGCGACGTTGTAGACGCCGTCGAGTCGATCGCGCACCGCAAGCACGATCGCGCTGGCCAGATCGTCGAGGTGGAGGAACTGGCTCGGCGGGTCGGCTTCGGCGACGCGCTGGCCGAGTCCCGACACCAGAGCCGACGCCAGACGCGAGGTCTCGTCGGCAGCGAGCGACAGTGCCGGGCGGAGCACGGTCGTCACACGACCGGGGCGAGCGCGCCGCCACTGGTCGACCAGTTCCTCGGCCGACGCCAATTGGCGAGCGAAGACGAACTCGACGTCGGGGCGCAGCACCGCTTCTTCGGTGAGTGGCTTCGGGTTGTTCGCCGCTGCTCCGTAGACGAGGGCCGACGAGACGAACACGACCTGGTCGGCCGAGACGACATCGGCCGCCGCGAGCGACGACGTGACGAACTCGCTCGCACTCTCGCGGTTCTCCGCGCGCCGGTCGTAGTCGCTGGTGCCGAGGTCGACCACGACGTCGGCAGAGTCGGGCCACAGATCGCGCTCGATGTCGTCCAACAGGACGGCATCGACCTCGGCGGCGGTCAACAGTTCGGCGACACGTCGTCCGAGCGGACCGTCTGCGCCCGTCAGCACTGTCGTCGACATGGCGGCGACGCTACCGCTGTGCGATCTCCGGCGGGTGAGCGGCCCGCGTCTGATCGTCCGGCCCCGCAACTCTGGCGGTCGCCCGTAACATCGGAGGATGGCCGACGACTCAGGCGACACTCCCGGCGACGGTATGAACCCCTTCGAGGGTCTGCCGATGTTCGGAGACATCTCTCGGATGCTGCAGGGCCAGGGCCCACTCAACTGGGACGCGGCACGACAATTCGCGATCATGTCGGCAACCGGTGGCGACGGCGGGATGGCCGGCCTCGCCGGAATGGGCGGAACCGCACCGGTCTCCACACCCAACATCGAACCCTCGGTCCGGTTGAAGTACGGCGAACTGGCGAACATCGCTCGGCTCCACGTGGCCGACGTGCTCGGAATCGACGTCCCCGAGATCGAGCCGTCGGTCGCCACGCCCGAGCAGTGGGCCACCCAGACGCTCGAGGCGTACCGGCCGCTGTTCACCGACATGGCCACGTCACTCGGGTCGACCGACGACGCCGACGCAGGCAGCGACCCCATGGCGCAGATGATGGCCGGACTCTCGAAGATGATGGCCCCCGCGATGATGGGGATGGCCGTCGGCTCGATGGTCGGCAACCTGGCCGCTCGTGCGTTCGGCGTCTACGACCTCCCGATCCCCCGCGCCACCCCTGCACTCGTCCTCGTACCGCCCACGATCGACGCGTTCGCCGCCGAGTGGGACATCGACCTCGACGAGATGCGGCTCTGGGTCCTCGGCCACGAATTGGCCGGGTTGGCCGTGTTCTCGGTCGACCACATCGCCGAGCACCTCCGCCAACTCGTCCAGCGCCATGTCGGAGCATTCCGGCCCGACGCCTCGGCGGTCACCGACAAGCTGACCGGGATGGACGGCGACATGTCGGACCCGATGGCGGCGATGCAACAGGCGTTCGGTGACCCCGAAGTGCTGCTCGGCGCCGTCCGCTCCGACGAGCAACTCGAGATGGAGCCGCTGCTCGACGCAGCCGTCGCGACCGTCATCGGCGTGATCGACTGGGTCGTCGACGCCGTGGCCGTTCGTGTCATCGGCGGCGACGCGCTCCAGATCGCCGAAGCCGTCCGGCGGCGCCGCTCGGAGACCTCACCCGACGACCTGTTCGTCGAACGTCTCCTCGGCATCCGCCTCGGTTCCACTCAGACGGCGCGCGGCAAGTCGTTCGTCCAGGGAGTGGTCGATCGGGCCGGCGAGCGGGGGCTGGCGCCGCTGTTCAGCGACGCTTCTGCGATGCCGACTCCGAACGAGATCGAGGCTCCCGGTCTGTGGCTGGCGCGCGTGTCGCCCGAGCTCGACGCGACCTAGAGCCGGCCGGAGGACGCCGCCGCCGACGACTGGCCGGGCGACGCTTCGGCGTCCGTGACACCGTCGGCATGCGATCACCGATCAGCAGGTAGGCGAGCCCGCCCCCTGCCGAGACACCGACGATGAGCAGACCCACAGCCCCGGGCGCCTGGATCGCAACGGCCAAGAACGCTGCGATCGCCCACATCAACTGGAAGCGCGTCTCGAACGTGGCGAACGCCCGACCCTGGTTCGCCTTCGGGGCGTCGCGCTGCACGATGCTCTCGAATCCGAGTCGACCCAGTGCTGCGACGAAGTTGACCACGCACGCGAGTGCGATACCGGCCACCGGGGAACCGAAGGCCGCCAGACCGATGCCGGCCGCCGCGCTGACGATCAACGCTGCCTGCAGCATCGTCTCCTCGCGCAGCTTCGAGCGCACCTTCGAGGCGAGCGCGTTGCCGGCCATCGTCGCCAGCGCCGACGCGCCGACCGCCGCGCCGAACAGAGCGGTGCCGTTGTCGAAGGTGCGCAACCAGAAGGCCAGGTGGAAGAAGGTGAAGCCCACGTTCGCCCGCAGCACCGTCATGGCGATCGCGCCCGCTCGGAGCGACGGCGACCGCAGCTCGAACCGCTCCTCCTCCCCCGCTGCCGACGCTGCGACCACCTCGGGCGCCAGTCGGCGGGCCGAGAAGAACGCGAGCACGAAGAGGAAGGCGCCGTAGACGAGCGCTGCGGGCGACGAGACGAAGCGGAACAGGATGGCCGCCGGGATCACCGCGGCCGCCCCGATCAGACCGGCGACGAGGCCGAGCTTCGAGTTCGCCTCGACCAGTTCGGCCTCGGAGCGCACGGTGGACGGGACGAGCGACGACTTCGAGACGGTGTAGGTCTTCTGCAGCACGAGCGACGCGAAGACGAGCGGGAAGAGCGCGAGCCCGTCGAGGTATCTCGCCATCAACACCAGCAGGACGACGCGGATCAACGCGACGATCTGGATGACGAGACGTCGTCCGCCGGCCATCCGGTCGATCAGTGGGCCGATGAGCGGTGCGACGAACAAGAACGGAGCGAAGCTGATCACGAGGAACAGCAGCACCTGAGTCCGAGCGGCGTCGAGGTCGACGCTGAAGAAGAACGAATCGGCGAGCGCGACGACCATCGCGGCGTCCCCGCCCATCATCAGAGCGTGAGTGATCGCCAACCGTGTGAACTTCGACATCGGCGCAGACTGCTGCTGCGTCGAAGGGGCGGGGCGGTCCACGCGGAGCATGCTACGTCGCTCGCCCAATACAGTTGATCACATGACGCTGTCGGACCGCATCCTCATGGGCCCCGGCCCGTGCAACCCCTACCCCGAAGCGGTGCAGGCCCTCGGTCGACCGATGCTCGGCCACCTCGACCCCGAGTTCATCGCGCTCCTCGACGAGACGAACGAACGACTTCGCACCGTCTTCCAGACCTCCAACGCACTCACCTTCCCGGTGTCGGCAACGGGATCGGCGGGAATGGAAGCGGCGATCGTGAACTTCGTCGGGCCCGGCGACACCGTCGTCGTCGGCGTCAACGGCGTGTTCGGTGGCCGCATGGTCGACGTGGTCGGCAGGACCGGGGCCGAGGCGATCGCTGTCGATCACGAGTGGGGCCGACCCGTCGAGGTCGACCGCATGGTTGCCGCTCATCCGAACCCCACCATGTTCGCGATGGTGCACGCCGAGACCTCGACCGGTGTCGAGAGCGACGTGGCGGCGATGGGTGCGGCGAAGGGTGACGCGTTGTTGCTCGCCGACTGCGTCACATCGCTTGGTGGGGTCGATCTGCGCATCGACGAGTGGAACGTCGACGTCGCGTACAGCGGAACCCAGAAGTGCCTCGGCGTCGCGCCCGGCCTTGCTCCGCTCACGGTGTCCGACCGGGCGATCGAGCGCATCCGGCCAACGCCACAGTCGTGGTATCTCGACCTCAACATGATCGCCGCCTACGTCACCGGTTCGGGTGCACGGGCCTATCACCACACTGCGCCGATCTCGATGATCATGTCGTTGCACGCCGGGCTCGGCGCCGTGCTCGACGAAGGCCTCGATGCCGTCCGGGCCCGTCACCGGGAGGCGGGCGATGCAGTGAAGGACGGGATGGTCGGCCTCGGCTTCGAACTGTTCGCCGCCGAAGGTCACCGCCTCGCACCGCTCAGCTCGATCCGCATCCCCGACGGACGCCTCGGCGGCCAGAGCGAGGCCGAGGTCCGCTCGCGGCTGCTCGCCGAATACGGCATCGAGATCGGTGGCGGCCTCGGCCCGGTCGCCGGCTCCGTCTGGCGGATCGGCACGATGGGCCACACCGCCCGCCAACGCAACGTCACCACACTCCTCGCCGCCCTCACCGACATCGTCGACTGAGGAGTGACGGTCCGGGTCAGACCCTGACAGTTACCGGGCGTACTTGTAGCCGAGGCCACGGATCGTCGTGATCCGGGTCGGGGTCGGCGGATCGGTCTCGATCTTCGAGCGCAATCGCTTGATGTGGACATCGAGCGTCTTGGTGTCGCCCACGTAGTCGTGCCCCCACACCCGGTCGATCAGCGTGTCACGTGGGAGGACCCGACCGGCATTGGCGAGCAGGAGGTGCAGGAGTTCGAACTCCTTCAACGGGAGGGTGATCTCCTCGCCGTCGACCGACACCATGTGCTGGTGGGGGTCGAGGACGACGCCGTTGACATCGAGTCTGTCGGCGCCCGGCAGGTCGGCGCTCGACTGGTCGCCGTCGGGCGCACGACGAAGTGCAGCGCGGATCCGTGCCACCAGTTCGCGGAGGCGGTACGGCTTGCTGACGTAGTCGTCGGCGCCGACTTCGAGACCGACGACCACGTCGATCTCGGAGCCCTTCGCGGTCACCATGATGATCGGCACCCGGGTCTTCTTGCGCAGCTCCCGACAGACGTCGATCCCGCTCACCTTCGGCAACATGACGTCGAGCAGGACGAGGTCAGGATCCACCTCGTCGAAGCGGGCGAGCGCCTCGGCACCATCGGTCGCCGACTCCACCGTGAAGCCCTCGCGGGCCAGCCCGATCGTCAGAGCGTCGACGAAGCTCGGCTCGTCTTCGACCACCAAGATCGTCGCTTCACTCACGTCGCATCCCTTCTCGTTCAGCTGCGATGTCCGTTGCCATCTCCGCTGTCTCGATCGCCTCGACTCCGCCCTGGTCGATCGACGCGTCGGTCACCGCCGCAGGCGGATCGTCGACGAGCAACGTGGCAGGAAGCCGGAGGACGAAGGTCGAACCCTCGCCTTCCTGCGACGACACGAGGACCTCACCACCGTGGTTGGTCGCCACGTTGCGCACGATCGAGAGGCCGAGGCCGGTGCCGCCCGTGTGGCGGCTGCGCGCCCGGTCGACGCGATAGAAGCGTTCGAAGATCCTGTCGAGGTCACGCTGCGGGATTCCGACGCCGTCATCGGCGACCATGACCTCGATCGTGCGGTCGTCGCACCTCGTGCGGACCTGCACGGTGCCACCGTCGTCGCTGTACTTGACCGCGTTCTCGACGAGATTGCCCAGCGCCGACAGGAGCTGACGTCGGTCGCCGCGCATGGAAACGGGGCTCGAGCTGTCGAGTGCGGTGACCGTGACCCCCCGCCCTTCGTCGGCGACTCGGCCACGGGCGATCGCATCGGCGATGACGGCGTCGAGTTCGATCAGGTCGTCCGACGACGGACCCGACTCGATCGTCGTCAGTTCGAGCAGGTCGTCGATCGACCGAACGGCGCGGTGTGCCTCGTCGACGAGGCGGCTCGACACCCGATCGACCACCGCCGGGTCGGTCTCGCCCTCCAACGCCTCGGAGAGCACGGCGATCGCACCGACCGGTGTCTTGAGTTCGTGGGAGATGTTGGCGATGAAATCGGTTCGCATCAGGTCGGACCGGTGCCGCTCGCTCACGTCGTTCACCGTGGCGACGGCGTATCCGTTCGGCATCGACTCGGCCAGCAGCAGGAAGTACGAACGCGGCGGGCCGTTGAGTTCGACGATCTCGTCGACGCGCAGCTTCTGTCGGGCGGCGTCGAGTGCCTCCTCGATGTGTTGGTCGACGATGAGCCCGGCGTGCGTGCCGAGCATCTTCGAGGCCGCCTCATTGCGGTACATGACCGTGCCGTCCGCGTCGGAGATGACCACGCCGAGTTCGAGTTGGTCGACCGCCGACCGCAGCACCATCCCGACATCGTCGTGTTCGGCGGGCGGGGCCGGAGTGGCCACGGGCGCCGGTTCGGGGGCGGGCGACCCGACCGCTTCGCTGCGTGAGCGGCTCGTCATCACGGCACCGACGGCTGCTCCCACCACCAACGCGATCAGGACGGCCAGCAGCACGACGGATCAGTTCGCAGGGGGCTCGGCGGCGTCGGGGATGTCGTTGTGGCTCTCTGCGTACGGCTGCTCGGGCACCCATCCGTCGACGATGTACCGAGTGCGGTCGCCGACGTTGACGGCATGGTCACCGATGCGCTCGTAGAAGCGCGCCACCACTGCCAGTTGCACGGCCACCTGGAGGTCGATGTTGCCGGCGGCATGGCTCTCGAAGATGACTTGGATGAACTGGCGGTGCAGGTCGTCGAGGTAGGCGTCCATGTCGTGCAGCGCCGCTGCACGCGGGCCGTCGGTGTGCAGATACGCCTCGGTCGCCCCCTTGAACAGCACCGACGCCTGCTCGCCGCACTTCTGGATGATGCCGCGCAGATGAGCGTCGAGATCATGGCTGTAGATCCGGCGGGCCGCCTTGCAGATGTTCACGCACAGGTCGGCCGATCGCTCGACGTCGGCGATGATCTTGATCGCCGACACCAGGCCGCGGAGGTCGTGGGCGACGGGCGCCTGGAGTGCGATCTGGCTGAAGCACATCTCCTCGAGTTCGAGCGACTTCTTGTCGTACGCGTCGTCACCGAGAATGACGTACTCGGCCGACTCGAGGTCGCCGTCGAGCAGGATCTGGGTGACGCGAGGGACGAGTTCGGTCACGCCGGCGCTCATCCGGGCGATGCCGGTGCGTACTTCTTCGAGCTGCGTGTGGAAGTTGGAACGCAATTCGTTGGTCACCCGAACCGCCCGGTGACGTAGTCGATGGTTTCTTGCTGGGCCGGGTTCGAGAACATCTTCTCGGTGGCGTCCATCTCGATCAACTTGCCCGGCTTGCCGGTGCCCTCGATCGAGAAGAAACCGGTCCGGTCGCTCACTCGAGCGGCCTGCTGCATGTTGTGGGTGACGATCACGATGTTGTACGTGTTCTTCAACTCGAGCATCAGTTCCTCGATCGCCAGCGTGGAGATCGGGTCGAGTGCCGAGCACGGCTCGTCCATCAACAACACGTCGGGCGACACGGCGATCGCACGGGCGATGCACAGCCGCTGCTGCTGGCCGCCCGACAACCCGGAACCGGGCTTGTCGAGGCGGTCCTTGACCTCGTTCCACAGGTTGGCACCGCGCAGCGACTTCTCGACGAGCGCTTCGGCATCGGACTTGTTGATCCGCTTCGAGTTGAGCTTCTTGCCGGCGAGCACGTTGTCGGCGATCGACATCGTGGGGAACGGGTTGGGGCGCTGGAACACCATGCCGATCTTGCGTCGGACGGCGACAGGGTCGACCCCCGGCCCGTAGAGGTTCTTGCCGTTGATGATCACGTCACCTTCGACGTATGCCCCGTTGATCACTTCGTGCATCCGGTTCAGCGAGCGCAGGAACGTCGACTTCCCACAGCCCGACGGGCCGATGAGTGCGGTGATCGACTGCGGGTTGATCGTCATCGAGACGTCTTCGACCGCCTTGAAGGCGCCGTAGTAGATGTCGAGGTCACGGCAGTCGATCCGATTCGGGGCGTCGACGGGAGCGTTCGGGTCGACCTCCGAAGCTGCGTCGCTCGGGCTGGCGGCGACATCGCTCAGTGATTCGGTCATCGGGTCCTGATTCTGGTCGGTCGACCGGACGGCCGAGGAAACGGATGCAGCGGGTGCGGCGGGGCGGTTCATTTCAAGCCCTTCGGGGTGAGGATCGACGAGAGGATGCGAGCCGTCGAGAACAGGATGCCGACGATCAGCACGAGGACCAATGCAGCCGCCCATGCCCGGTCGAGGCTCGCTTCTCGCGGCAGTGACGGGAACGCATACGAATTGTATGCGAACACGGGGAGGGTGGTCATCCGACCATCGAGCGGGTTGTAATTGACGCCCTGGATGACGCTGGCGGTCACGAGCAGCGGGGCCGTCTCGCCGATCACACGTGCGATGGCCAACACGACGCCGGTGAGGATGCCGGCGACTGCGGTGGGCAGGACGACCTTCGCGATGGTCTTCCACTTCGGCACGCCGAGGGCGTACGACGCTTCTCGCAGTTCGTTCGGGACGAGGCGCAGCATCTCCTCGGTGGCGCGAACCACGACCGGGGTCATCAGCAGCGTGAGGGCGACGGCGCCGGCGAGCCCGGATCGGTGCCCGACGCCGGTCGACAGGACCGTGAGGACCGGCACGTCGTCGAGCGCCACGAACAGCGCGTACGCGAAGAGGCCAGCGACGATCGAGGGGATGCCGGTCATGACGTCGACGAGCGACGTGATCGCCTTGGAGAACTTCGACTCGTTGCCGTACTCGACGAGGTAGATCGCGGTGAAGATCCCGAACGGGATCGAGAACACCGCAGTGATCGCCGTGATGATCAGCGTGCCGATGATCGCGTGGTACCCGCCGCCACCCTCGCCGACCACGCCACGCATCGTCGAGGAGAAGAAGTCGGCGTCGAAACGGTTGCTTCCGCGCTCGACCACCGTCCAGACGACCGACACGAGCGGCAACATGACGAGGAGGAACGCCGAGGTCATGATGGCCGTCGCCACACGGTCGACGGCCTGACGCCTGTTCTCGACGATCGTCGCGATCACGTACGTGCCCACCACGTACAGCACGAGCGACGCCGCGATCCACTTCGCCCAGTTGATGCCACCGAACGGCAACCAGGTGAGTGCACCGAGTGCGACCGCTCCGACGGCGATCGACGCCACGCCCTTGCCGGCAAGCGTGCCCGACGTGAGGTCGGCGTGCTCGCCCTCGTCGGGATCGAGGTCGGGTGACAGGTGTTCGGCTGTGAGGCTCATCCGTCTGCTCCAGAGAATCCGGCACGTGCGATCCGACGTGCGACGAGGTTGACCACGAACGTGAGGAGGAAGAGGACCAGACCGGTGGCGATCAGGCGGTTGACCTCGAGGCCCGACGATTCGGGAAACTGCAGTGCGATGTTCGCGGCGATGGTGTTCGAGTTCGAGTTGGTGATGATGTTCCAGAAGTACCCGTCGGCCGGCGACAGGATGATGGCGATCGCCATCGTCTCGCCGAGCGCACGGCCCAGGCCGAGCATCGCCCCGGAGATGACGCCGGAGCGACCGTACGGGAGCACCGCCTGGCGGATGACCTCCCAGCGGGTGGCGCCGAGGGCGAGCGACGCCTCTTCGTGCAGACGCGGCGTCTGGACGAACACCTCACGTGAGATCGCAGTGATGATCGGCAGGATCATGACCGCCAGCACGATGGCGACGGTGAACAGCGCCCGGCCACTCGTGCTGTAGTTCACGTCGGAGCCGAAGATCGGCAGGAACGACAGGTTGTCGTCGAGCCACGGGAACACGCTCTTCGAGAAGATCGGCCCGAGCACCGAGAAGCCCCAGATGCCGTACACCACACTCGGGATCGCCGCGAGCAGGTCGATGAAGTACCCGAGCGACTGAGCGAGGCGGCGCGGGGCGTAGTGGCTGACGAAGAGCGCCACGGCGATGGCGACCGGCGTGGCGATCAGAAGTGCGAGCGATGCGGCGTAGATCGTGCCGAAGATCAGCGGGCCGACGTACTCGCCGAACGAGTCGCCGTCATCGAGTTGACCCGAGTCGTCGGTGAAGGTGGGCAGGCCCTGCCAGAACAGGAAGAGCGCGACCGCAGCCAGCGTGACGAGGATCAGCCCAGCGGCGCCGAACGACAACCCGTAGAAGACCTTGTCGCCCGCCTTGCCCACGGGCTGGTCGAGCCGTTGATCCTCGTCGGGATCGATGTCGAGGATCGTCACGTGGTCATTCTCCGGAAGTCGATGTCGGGCCGTCGGCCGTGCTGCTGGCGGATTCGGGAAACCGGGTGGCCGATGCGAGCGCGGCCGACGACATGCACATCGAGTGGATGTCGTCGGCCACGTTCACTGATTCGACCGCTCGATGATCAGCCGGCGACGGTGATCTGGTCGAGCGAGTTCGTGATCTCGGCACGGACCTCGGCCGAGATCGGTGCCGATCCGGCGGCGGCGCCGGCGTCGGCCTGGCCCTGCTCGGATCCGACATAGGTCATGAACGACGTGACGAGGTCGACGGTCTCCTGATCCTCGTACTGCAGGCAGACGATGTGGTAGCTCACGAGGGCGATCGGATACACCGTCGAGTCGTCGGTGGTCCGGTTCACCTCGATGGCGAAGTCGAATTCGCTGCGGCCACCGGTGCGCTCGGATGCGTCGACGATGCGACCTGCTGCTTCGGGCGAGAACTCGACGAACTCGCCGCCGACGCCGACGGCTGCGGCGGGCAGTTCGCCGATCTGACTGGCATCGGCGTAGCCGATCGAGCCTTCACCGGCCCCGACAGCACCGACCACGCCGGAGGTGCCCTGGGCACCTTCGCCGCCTCCGGGTCCGTCGTCCCAGATCTCGATCTCGCCGAACGTCCACACGTCGGGGGCGGTCTGGGCGAGGTAGTCGGTGAAGTTCTCCGACGTGCCCGACTCGTCGGACCGGTGGACCGGGTTGATGTTGAGATCGGGCAGTTCGACGCCCTCGTTCAACTCGGCGATGGCCGGGTCGTTCCAGTTGGTGATCTGGTTCGCGAAGATACCGGCGATGACCGCAGGGCTCATGTTCAGGGTCTCGGAGACCGACGGGAGGTTGTACGGGATGGCGATCGGCGAGATGTAGTGCGGCAGGTTGATGGCGCCCAGGTCGCCGGCGCAACGCTCCTTCGACATCTCGAACTCGTCGTCCTTCAGCGCAGCATCGGATCCGGCGAAGTCGGAGCCGCCCGACAAGAACTGCTCACGGCCGCCGCCCGACCCGATGGGGTCGTAGGACACGTTGGCGTCGGGGCTGACGCCGAGGTATCCGGCGAGCCAGCCCTCCATGGCTGCTGCCTGCGATGACGCTCCGGCGCCGACGAGGTCGCCCGACAGCGCCGCGGCGCCGTCGCTGACAGGATCGCTGGTCACGGTCTCGTCGTCGGTGGTCTCGGGGTCGTCACTGCCGCAGGCTGCGGCGGTCAGTGCGAGGGCGCAGGCCCCGGCAAGCATTCGACGGGTGGTGTTCACGGTGGTGTTCTCCATCTGTGTGGGGGGTGTTCACGTCGCACCGGCGGATACATCCGTCCGACGCGCTGCGCACGGTACGAAAGCCAGGTGAACCGCCCGGCGCGACGGGTGAACGGCAGGTGAACAGCGCCGGTCGGACGGGCGAACTCGCTCGCTCCGTGGTCCTGGCCACCCTTCGGGACGCCGTGCACGAGGAAGTTCAGTCGACGGTGCGCTTGCCGACGGTCTGCTGTTCGGCCGCCCACCGGTACATCCGCTCCTGGGGATGCGGCTCGAACGAATCGAGCGGACCGACGCGACGCCACGAATCGTCGGGTTGGAGGTCCCAGGCCACGACGTCGTCGGCGAGCGCGAAGGCGAGCGCCTGGTCGAGCCACAGCGTGTGGCGGGGATGCACGATCGGCACGAGCACCTCGACACGCCGGTTGAGGTTGCGCGGCATCAGGTCGGCCGACCCGGTCAGGAACATCACGTCGGACTCAGCTCCCGGCACGCGCTCGCCGTCGACGAGGTTGCCATGTGCGAAGCGATAGATGCGGCTGTGTTCGAGATACCGACCGAGGACGCTGCGGACGCTGATGTTGTCGGACAGGCCCGGCACGCCAGCGCGGATCGAACAGATGCCGCGCACGATCATGTCGATGCGCACGCCCGCCGCACTGGCCTCGTAGAGGGTCTCGACCATCTCGGGGTCGGCGATCGAGTTGCACTTGAGGACGATGTGGCCCTCGGGTCCGAACGACGCCTCGTGCTCGATCAGGTCGACGAGTTGGCGGCGCAGATCGCGCGGCGCGACCAGCAACGTCTCGTAGTCGACGGACCGGCTGTATCCGGTCAGGTGGTTGAACAGTTCGAGGGCGTCGTCGCCGATCGAGTCGTCACAGGTCAGCAAGCCGAGATCTTCGTAGATCTTGGCGGTCTTGGCGTTGTAGTTGCCCGTGCCGATGTGGCAGTACCGCCGGAGCATGTCGCCGTCGTCGCGCACGACGAGGACGATCTTGGAGTGGGTCTTGAGCCCGACCATCCCGTACACGACATGCACTCCGGCTCGCTCCAACTGCTTGGCCCACTGGACGTTGGTCGCCTCGTCGAAACGTGCTTTCAACTCCACGAGCGCAACGACCTGCTTGCCGCTCTCGGCGGCCCGGATGAGGCTGCGGATCACCGCACTGTCGCCGCCGGCGCGGTAGAGGGTCATCTTGATCGACTGCACGGCGGGGTCGGACGCCGCCTGTGCGATGAACTCCTCGATACTCGACGAAAAGCTCTCGTACGGGTGGTGCAGCAGCATCGCCCGTGTCCGGATCGCGTCGAAGATGGGGCGATCGGCTTCCTCGGCGGCGGCCAGTCGTCCGGCGGTCACGGCCGGCCACGGTTCGTCCTTGAGGTCGGGGCGGTCGATGGACATCAACTCCCACAGGCAGCTCAAGTCGACCGGTGACCGGTGGAACGTCACATCGTCGGCGGTGATCTCCAGCTCACGCACGAGCAATTCGAGCAACTCCGGGCCGATGTCGTGGGCCACTTCGAGACGGACCGCCTTGTTGAACCGTCGCCGACGCAGCTCCATCTCGACTGCTTCGAGCAGGTCGTCGGCTTCGTCCTCCTCGACGGTCAGGTCAGCGTTGCGACTCACCCGGAACGCCGCCCACTCCTCGACGATCATCCCGACGAAGAGCGTGTCGAGCTTCGCGGCGATCAACTGCTCGACCGGCAGGAATCGGCCGCCCGGCATCTCGACGAGCCGAGGCAGGATCGACGGCACCTTCAGGCGAGCGAACCGTCGATCGCCCGTGTCGGGGTCGGCGACGTTGATCGCGAGCGACAGCGCGAGGTCGGAGATGTACGGAAACGGGTGGCCTGGGTCGACGGCGAGCGGGGTGAGCACCGGGTAGACCCGATCCTCGAACCACAGGTCGAGCGACGCGATCTCGTCGGACGTGAGATCGCTGTAGTCGACGATCTCGACACCGACGGCCGCCAGCTCGGGGACGAGGCGGTCGACGAAGGCCTCGTCGAGGCGTGCCACCAGCGGCGGAATCGCGACCTTGACGTCGTCGAGCTGCTGCTGGGGGGTGCGGCCATCGGCGGTGGGCTGATCGAGACCGGCGGCGATCTGGTCTTTGACCGCGCTGATCCGGACCTGGAAGAACTCGTCGAGGTTGGTCGAGACGATCGCGCAGAACTTGGCCCGCTCGAGCAGCGGGATGCCGGGCTCGCTCGCCAGTTCCAGGACGCGTGAGTTGAACTGGATCCAGCTCAATTCGCGGTTGAGGAAACGCTGGTCGGTCCCCTCACGCTGCATGAAGATGGGGATGTCGTCGCTCGACGACGGAGAGTGCGGCGCGGGCCAGTGGGGCCCGGTCTCGCTGGCCACGTCGGGCCCCGCTCCCCTCAGGACTCGGCCGGAGCGGCGCCGGCCGCCTCGGGTGTGGCCTCGGCGTCGGGCGCGACCGTCTCGTCGGTTGCGCTCTCGTCCGACGCGGAGTCGGTTGCGTTCTCGTCCGATGCGGAGTCGGTTGCGCTCTCGTCCGATGCGGAGTCGGCCGCTCGGGTGGCGGGCTGGGCGACCACACCGAGATCCCACTCGATCGAGATCATCTCGCGCTCGGCGTCACGCACCACGCGCTCGCGGTTGCGCCGAAACTGCGGATCTTCGCGCGGCAAGAGGACGAGGCGAGCCAGCACACGGGCCCGGAACTCGTCGAGCACCTGACGGTCGCCCCAGTCTCCGTAGACCTCCCAGTGCGGTGACACCGGACCGAGGTACGCGATGCGGGCGTGGGCCTTCGGCTCGGTCGATTCGGCGACATCAGACATGACGGCGACTCTATCGACTCCGTTCCGAGCGCGCGGCGAGCACCGGCAACCCGAGTCCGCAGCACACGATCACGGCACCACTCACATTACGAACGTGTTACAGTTGCACGACATCAGCCCGCTGTTCCGCAACATTGTCGTCCCGATTCCGACCCTGTACGAACGAGAAACGTACGAGAAAGTGGGAACCAGGACGGCTTCCCAAACGTCAGAATGAGTACCGGGAGTCGAGATGTCGTCTCCCCACCACAAAGGACTCCGCCATGATCAAGCGCACCAAGCGTCTTCACACTCGCAACACGAACGGTCTCGACGACGCAACCATCGCCGAGCTGAACGGCCGCCCCGCCGTTCTCAGCGCCACCCCTCCCGACCCCGATTCGGAGAGCGCGTGGATGTCGGAGGGCAACTGCCGGCTCCACCCTCCCGCCACATTCTTCCCGAGCGACGGCGTCGGTGTCGACAAGGCCCGCAAGATCTGTCGCGACTGCCCCGTGACCGCTCGGTGCCTCGAGTACGCACTCGACGAGCGCATCGACCACGGCGTCTGGGGCGGATGCAGCGAGCGTGAACGTCGCCGCATCCTCAAGACCCGTCGCGCCGAGACGGCCGCGGCGGTGACGGTCGACTGACGGCGACCGAGGCGAACACTTCGTCCAGCCCACGCCTTCAGTCGATTCCCTCAGCCGACTCGATTCAGTCGATGCGGTACACCCGGCTCGCCGTGCCGGAGAACATGGCGTCCTGCTCGGCGGACGTGTACTGCGCTGCGATCTGCTTCATCGCGTTCCAGTAGACGCCGTACGACAGTGAGAATCGGTCGACGGGGAAATTGCTCTCGAACATGCACCGCTCGGGCGTGAAGCACTCGATCGTGTGCTCGTACCAGGGCTGCTGGAGTGCCAGGAACTCCGCCGAGGTCGGCGGACGCTCGGCCTCGTGGAAACCGTAGCCGTTGTCGGGCATCGCGAGGCCGCCCAACTTGGCCACCGTGTTCTCGCATGCGGCCACCTCGGCGATGTCGGCCTTCCACTGCTCGAAGATCTCGTCGCGGCGGCCGGCGAACTGACCGACGCCCACCGGCGTGCCGAAGTGGTCGAGCACCATCGTGGTGCCCGGGGTCGCTCGGGCCAGGTCGGCGAACTCGGCGTTCTGGTGATGGAAGTGCCAACTGTCGTACGTGAGCCCTCGCTCGCCCAGGCGGGCGACTCCTGCCCGGAACGCCGGGTCCTGCGACTTCCCTTCGGCGTAGACGCCGGGAATCATGTGCGCCTCGGGCTCGACGGCTCGCGCCAGCGCATCGCGGATGCCGCGAAATCGACCACCGGCGGCGGCTTCATGAGCGTCGAGGATGCCGTCGAGTTCGGGGTGGGTCAGGTCGGCGTGGGCGACGATCGCTGCGATCGGCGCGGCATCGAGATGCCGTGATGCCAAGTCGTCGGCCGCCGTGGCGACGAACTCGGTCTCGCCGACCGGTCGGAAGTGTTCGGGGCCGGCGCGGCGATAGCCGGCATGGCACTCGATGAACACCGTGGCGGTGATGGAATGGCCGCCCGCTGTGTCGCCGACCAGGTCGTCGACGCCGTACACGATCGGACCGTCAGGCGGCCAGAGGTGATGATGCGGATCGACGATCGGACGACCAGGGTCGATCGGATCTTCGACGACCTGCGCGAGCCATTCGTTCGTTCCCGGAGACATTGCGCGATCGTACGGAACGAGTAACGGCGGTCACGACTCGGGCCGGCATCGCAGGGGGTAGCGCCAGTGGAGTTAGGAGTCGGCGACGGTCTTCTCGTCGGCGGTGCCAGCCTTCGACTCGTCGAGGCCGTCCTTGAATTCTTTCTGCGCCTTGCCCAGGTTCTTCGCCAGCTTCGGCACCTGCGAACTCCCGAAGAGCAGCAGGATCACGACGAGTACGATGAGGGCTTCGTTTCCTCCGAGCATGTGATCAGACTACTCACTCGCCGGGGGTGAACGACATCAGGAGTCGGCGGCGGTCTTCTCGTCGTCGGAACCGGTCTTCGACTCGTCGAGCCCGTCCTTGAATTCCTTCTGCGCCTTGCCGATGTTTCGAGCCAGCTTCGGCACCTGCGAACTCCCGAAGAGCAGCAAGATCACCACGACGACGATGAGGGCTTCGTTTCCTCCGAGGAATCCGATCATGTGATCAGACTACCCATTGCACAGGGGCCCCAGACGTCGCCCCAGACGATGGGGCTCGGTGGGAGCGTTCAGGCACCGATGGTGCTGCGCGCGACCTGGGCGCGCTGGCGACGGATCCGACGCCGTTCGCGCTCCGACAGACCGCCCCAGATCCCGAACTTCTCACCGTTCTGCAGAGCGAATTCGAGGCAGTCGTGACGCACTTCGCAGCCGCGGCAGACCTCTTTGGCCTCGCGCGTCGATGCGCCACGCTCGGGGAAGAACAGGTCGGGGTCGACTCCGAGGCAGTTGGCGCGGTCGTGCCAGTCGGCCTCGGGCTCGACGGGCGTCGCGCTGATCGTGATGCTCGTAGTGGTGATGAATTGCATGGTGTGAGTCCGATGAGTGTGCGATGGATGGCGAATGCTCGTGAAGCTCCCGCCCCGAGGAGGACCCTCCGTCCACAGGGAATGCTTGACGCACCGAGAGCAACACTGTAACTACAGCGATGTCATTCTGCCAGAAGACGGACATCCATCGCAAGAAATTGCTCAAGAAATCGCGCGCACCGCGCGATCGGTACCTCGCCTCGCGCGAGGAGTCACGGCCGGTGACATCACCGAGCCGGCCCCAGGCCTCAGCCGGCGCGGCGACCAGCGCGAGCCTGCGCCCGCTTGCCGTCGAGGAAATCGACCAGCACGTAGTCGCCCAGGTTCTCGGGCGTCGTGAAGAACGCACGGCCCTGGTTGATCTGGGTCATCCGCTCGATGAAGGCACGCAGCGACCCGTCGGCGCCGAGACCGAACGTGTTGATCCGGATCTGACTCTTCGTGCAGCGCACGACTTCACGCAGCGTGGCCTCGACGGTTTCACGGGCCGGCGGGTAGTTGAAGAACGGGTAGCCCTCGGGCGTGATGTGCGCGGTCGGCTCGCCGTCGGTGATCATGATGATCTGCTTGTTGCCCGACTCCTTGGCGAGCAACTGGCGAGCGAGCGTGAACCCGTGGTGCATGTTCGTGCCGTAGACGAAGTCCCACGACACCTCGGGGAGCTGCGGGGCGGTGAGGATCCGCGCCGTCTCGGAGAAGCCGACGATGCCGAGGTAGTCACGCGGGAACTGTGTGGAGATCAGGTGATGCAACGCCATCGCCACCTTCTTGGCCGGCAGAAAGTTGTCGCGCATCGGCATCGACAGCGAGAGGTCGAGCATCAGCACCGTCGACGAGCGCGTGAGGTGTTCGGTGCGCTCGATCTCGAAGTCGTCGGGTGACAGTTGCACCGGGGTTCCGCTGTTCCCGTTCCCGGCCGACCGGCGCAACGCATTGCGGATCGTCTTGTTGAGGTCGAGCTGGAACGGGTCGCCGTACTCGTAGGCCTTGGTGTCGTAGGTGCGCTCGTGGCCGATGCCGTGCTGGCTCATCTCGTGCTGGCCGGCCATGTCCTTCGACATCTTCGAGAACAGTTCTTTGAGCGCGTTCGAGCCGATCTTGCGCAGCCCCTTCGGAGTCAGTTCGAGCCTGCCCTCCTTCTGCTCGACGAGACCCGCCTGCTCCAGCTGTTGTGTCAGCTCGGCAAGTCGTTCGAGTGACGTGGCCGCGTCGTCGCCCATCAGGTTGCGGACCTTGTCCATGTCGGCCTCGGCGAGCGCACCGGGGCTCGACGCATTGCGCAGCAGGTTCTCGAGTTGGTCGAGGTCGCCCAGATCCTGCATTGCCTGCATCGCCTGGCCGAACCCCATCGGATCCTGGCCGTCGAAGTCGTAGCTCTGGTTCCACTGCATCTGCGGGAACATCTGCTGCAGGTTCCCCGACAGCTGGTCCATCTGCCACTGCAGGTCCATGTCGCCCATCATCTGCTCGCTCAACTCTTGGAGCTGCGCCCGCTGCTCGGGCGACATCGAGTTCATCATCGCCTGCATCGCCGCCATGCGCTGCGCCATCTGCTCGAGCAGTTCTTCGACGTTCTCTGGGTTCTCGGGGAAGAAGTCGCCGAACTCCTCCATGAACTCGTCGAAGCCCGGATCTTCGCCGCGCTGGTGCTTCTCGAGAATCTCGTTGAGCGCCGCCATCATGTCTTTCATGCGCGACATGTCGTCGGCTGACATGTTCTGCATGGCGCCCGACATCTGGTCGACCATCTGCTGCATCAGTTGATCTTTGAGCTGCTCCATGAGCTGCTCGAAACGCTGCTTCGCCTCGGCCGACTCGAAGTTGTAGGCATCGAGTTCGCGCACCTTGCCGGCGAGGTCGTCGGGCATCAGGTCGAGACGCATGTGCTTGTCCTGGGCGGCCGACTCGGCGTTCTGGGCGCGGCGCTCGTCACCCGAGTTCTGCGCATCGCGCAGGGCGTTGTCGATGGCGTGGCGCTCTTCGTCGAGGATGTCGTCGAGCTGGTCCTTGATCTCGTCGTAGACGCCACCGAGGTTCGAGTCGGCGAGCCGCTGCTCGCGCTCCTCGCGCAGCTTCTCGAGCATCTCGCGCAACCCCTGCAGCTGGTTGCCGTCGGAGTCGGTCATGCCCTCCTGCATCATGCGGCGCAGCGCGGCGTTCACGTCGCCGTGATACAGCAACTCGTCGGTCAGTTCGTCGAACGCCGCATCGGCGTCGAACTCGAATCCGGTCTGCGTCCCGTCCCAAGCCGAATACGTGAAGCGTGACCCCATGGGGCGAACCTACTCCTGCACATCGGCGAGCGCCCATCGGGAAACACTCAAGTCGGAACCGTCATCGGCCGAATAACATGAGTGCAATGCGAGTTCCGCGCACCTTCGTCTTCGTCGACCTGTCTGGGTTCACGAACTACACCGCTGCCTTCGGTGACGACGCGGCCGGTCGCATCCTCAGCGCATTCCGCACGATCGTGCGCACCGTTGCATCCGAGCGTGGCGTTCGGATCGCCAAGTGGCTCGGCGACGGCTGCATGTGCGTCGCCGTCCAACAGCGAGACGCGCTGACCTTCGTCCTCGACCTCGAACAACGCGCCACCGACATCTGCAACCCACTCACGGTCCGCGCCGGTATCGCGACCGGCCATGCACTCCTCTTCGAAGGCGACGACTACATCGGCTCGGCGGTCAACATGGCGGCCCGCCTCTGTGACCACGCCAAGAACGTCGAAGTGCTCATGCCTGCCATGCACATCGAGCGGCTTCCCGACGGGATCACCGCCGAGCCGTACGGCGACGTCGAGCTGCGAGGGTTCCCTGGGTCGATCAACGTGGTCGAACTGACCGGCGTCCCCGCTCCGATGGACGCCGACGTGAGCGACCTCTGGACCCGCACGCCGTTCATCTGAACGCGCCGTCGATCCGTCCCACGCTCCCTGTTTCGACATCCCCTCTCATCGAGCCAGCTCGCTCCCGACTGGTGCAGTTCCCCGACAGCGATCGAGCGCCCACGCCGAGCCTGTCGGCGCACCTGCTCGACGCGCCGTCAAACGACGACGATTGACGCGTCCGCTTCGCCCGGAGTCCGCTCAGAGTTCGTCGCGCAGCGTCATCCGGAGCACCTTGCCCGCTGCGCTCATCGGCAGCGTCGACTGCACCACGACCCGGCTCGGCACCTTGTGGCGAGCGAGGTTCTCTGCGGCGTGGGCGCGCACGATGTCGTCCAGGTCGTCAGGGGTCGCAGACCCGAGCACCGAGGGCACCACCACGGCGACGATCTCCTCGCCCAGCAGGTCGTCGGGCTGCCCGATCACCGCCACCTGCACGATCTCGGCCAGTTCGCTGATCACGGCCTCGATCTCGTGCGGCGAGATTCGGTGACCACCCGACTTGATCATCCCGTCGGTGCGGCCCACGATCGTCAGGTAGCCGTCTGCGTCGACGACGCCGAGGTCACCGGTGTGCAGGCCGTGCTCGTCGATGGCCGCAGCGGTGGCAACCGGGTCGCCCCAGTAGCCCTGCATGATGTTCGCTCCCCTGGCGACCAATTCGCCCACCTCGCCGGCGTCGGCGAGCGAGCCGTCGTCGTGCACGACATCGATCTCGACACCCGGGATCGCCATGCCGACCGAGCCCACGTGATCGGCGAGGTCGTGCGGCGGGAGGAAGGCGAGCCGAGCCGTTGCCTCGGTGCAGCCGTACATCACGTAGATGTCGGAGTGGTCGAGCGCACTCATCAACCGTCGAGTGGTCGCCGGGCTCATCGCACCGCCCGCCTGGCAGGCGTACCGCAGTGCAGGGAGATGACGGTCGGCGAGGTCGGTCGAGTCGAGGAGGATCTGGAACGTGCTGGGCACGCCGGGCAGACCGGTGCACTCGGTGCGCTGCAGCGTGTCGAGCGCTGTCGTCGGATACATGAACTGATTCTCGATGACCACCGATCCGCCGACCGCGAGGTGCGTGTTGAGCAGCGACATGCCGAACACGTACGAGAACGGAAGGATCGCGAGGACCCGATCACGTTCGGTCAGCTCCATGTAGGAGACGATCGAGCGGGTGTTCGCCACGATGTTCGCATGGCTGAGCATGACACCACGCGGCCGTCCGGTACTGCCGGAGGTGTACACGATCGACGCCAGATCGTCGACATCGATGTCACCGGCCAGTCCGACTGCGTCCGGCGTGCCGGACGTCGAGACGTCGACCACCCGCACATCGGCTGCATCGGCGAGGTCGACGAGCCGGCTCGCCGCTTCGGTGACGATCGTCTGGACGCCCGTCCCCCGCTCCAACGCCGGTCGGAACGAGCGCTCGCACGAGGTTCCGAGCAGGAGGGCGGTGCACCCGCAGTCGGCGAGGGAGAAGGTCAACTCGTCAGCGCGCGACGCCGAACTCAGTGGGACCACGACCGCTCCGGCGCGCAAGATGCCGTGGTACGACGCGACGAAGAACGCTGAGTTCGCGGCGAGAAGTGCGACGCGGTCGCCGGGTCGGACACCACAGTCGACGAGCACCGACGCCGTGCGCCGGGCGGCTGTGTCGAGGTCGATGTAGCGCAGTTCGGCGTCGCCGTCGATCAGCGCGACGCGGTCGGCGTGACGCTCGACGCTCACCTCGAGCAGCTCGTGCACGAGCATGTCCGGCCTCGGCCTCAGCTCATCCCGCCGGACGATCCTGCGCCGACGCCACCGGTTCGACGAGCCGGGGACGGGCGTGCAGGTACGCGGTCGTCGAGCGCTTCGTGTCGATGTCTGCGAACACCACGCGCACCTGTTCGGCCGAGATCCCGACCACGTCCGCGGCCTCCTCCGGCGTCACGTCGTGGTCCTTCGCCCACAGACACAGGTCCATCTGATCGTACGGCAGCGAGAAGTAGAACTCGTCCTGGCTCTGTTCGAGCGTGTACGTGTCGGTGGTCGGTGGGCGGTGGCACACGTCGTCGGGTACGCCCAGGTGCGCTGCCATGGCGTACACCTGGGTCTTGTACAGGTGGGCGATCGGCTTGATGTCGGCCGCGCCATCTCCGTTCTTCACGAAGAAGCCCTGGTCGTACTCCAGCCGGTTCGGCGTCCCTGCGACGAGGTAGTTGAGTCGGTCGGCCCAGTGATACTCGAGGGTCTTGCGGACGCGCTGCTTGAAGTTCACGGCCGCGACCACGCCGAGGTAGGCATCGGCGGTCAGCCGGGTGCGCGTCACGGTGCCGTCGGGAGCCTCGACCACCACCGAGTACACGTTGTACGCAGCCGTGTCGGAGACGCCGGGCAGCACGATCTTCGATTTGTGATCGGGGCCGTACCCGTCGACCACCATGGCGATCGCCTCGTCACGCCGGCGGTAGCAGCCGAGCGCCTCGAGAGTGTCGGTGATGTCTTCGATCTCGACGTCGATCCCGAGGGCTGCGGCGACGCCACTGCTCAGTCCGAGGGTCTCGTCGGCCGAGTCTCGCTCGCACATCAGGAGGCCGCGGACGCGAGCCGGGCCCAGCGCTCGTGCACACAGTGCTGCGACCGTGCTGCTGTCGATGCCGCCCGACAGACCGAGCACCGCACCGCGTCGACGGAACGCCCGGGCGTCACGCCGGATCGCATCGCTGATCCGCTCCGACTCTGCCTCGCAATCGAGGTCGAGGACGCCGGGGTGGAAGGTCATCGCCCCTGAGAGCGCACGCGCTGGACGAACGACGTGATCTTGTCGACGGAGTCGAGGTTGTCGGGGACGAGTTCGTCGTCGGCCAGTTCGATCGAAAACGTGTCTTCGACGAAGGCGATCAGCTCCACGATCGCGGTCGAGTCGATGTAGCCGAGTTCCAGGAACGAATCACCGGGAGCCGGGGCGTCGTCGGTCGCACCGAACAGAAAGTTCTCGACGATGAAGTCGGTGACGAGCGACGCGTCGGACGCGACGTCGTGGGTCAGCGCACTATCCATCGGCCGACAGGAGTTGGGTCGAGAGGATCCCGACGAAGGCTTGATTGTCTCGCACACTCATTGATCGGCCGGATGAACACTTTCTTGAGAGTCCGGCCACTCGGGCAGGGTCGAAGAGCTCGACGTCGCGCACGGCGCGCTCCGACATCGCATCGCCCACGTAGTCGTGACGGGGGCGTCCGTCGACGTCGAAGAAGCTTGCTGCATCCGGCGCGCGGTACGGCTGCTTCGGACGCTCGATCACCGAATCGGGGACCAACCCTCTGGCGAGCCGCTTGAGCAGGTACTTCTCGTCGAGACCGCGCATCTTCATCGTCGACGGCAGCCTCGTCGCGAACTCGGCGACACGGTGATCGAGGAACGGGAAGCGCCCTTCGACCGAGTTCGCCATCAGCATCCGGTCGCCCTGCGACGACAGGATGTAGCCGGGCAGGAGATGCGCTGTCTCCAGGTACTGCGCCTGAGCGAAGTGCGACCAGCCGTCGAAGGCTGCCGGAAGCTGGTCGGCGATCGCAGCGTACGGATCCCGGGTGCTCAGCGCCGCGGCCACCTCAGTCGAGTAGAACGACTTCATCTTGCTCGTCATGTTCCATCGCGGGAGGTGCGAGAACAATGGCGACGCCACCGTCTCGGCGCTCACCTGGAAGAACGCCTGCAGGTAGGCGGGCGACTGCGCCTGGACGTCGGGCATGTACGGATAGAGCCTTTTCAGCAGGCGCGGGCGGATCGTCGACTCGATGTCGCGTGCCCAGAAACGACGGACCTTGGCTTCTTTGAAGATGTCGTAGCCGCCGAACAACTCGTCGGCTCCCTCACCGGTGATCACGACCTTGTCGCCCCGGGATGCGGCGAGACGCGACAGCGCGTGCAGCGGCGCCGGGGCGGTGCGCAGAATCGGTTGTTCGACATGTCGGATCACCTCCGCGAACGTCGAACTGATCGACTCCGCCGTGCAGAGCACGCTCTCGTGATCGGTCCCGAGATGCGCAGCGACCTCGCGCTGATACGACCCCTCGTCGAACTCGGCGTCATCGAACGTGACCGAGAACGTGCGCAGCGGAGCGTCCGAGTACTTGCCGACGAGGGCGGTGGTGAGCGCCGAGTCCACACCTCCGCTCAGATAGGCACCTACCGAGACGTCCGACCGCAGCCGCAGCCGGATCGAGTCGGCCATCAGCGCCTCGAGTTCTTCGAGGTACTCCGATTCGGGCCGGATCTCGGTGGACTCGGTGAAGTCGAGCGTCCAGTACGCAGCGGTCTCCAGTCGGCCGTCCTCGAACCGCAACACGTGTCCTGGCGCGAGCTGACTGATTCCCTCGTGAAAGGTCCTGCCGGCGAGCGGCACCCAGAAGGTGAAGATGTCGTCGAGCGCGTTCAGGTCGGGGCGGGTCGTCACACCGGGATGCAACCGAACCGCTCCGATCGTGGAGGAGAAGACCAGGTCGCTCCCGGCGAGGGCGTAGTGGAACGGGCGGATGCCGAACCGGTCACGAGCAGCGAACAGTCGGCTGCGTTCGTCGTCCCAGACGGCGAACGCCCACTGCCCGTTGAACCGCTCGACGCACGAGTCACCCCAGTGGAGGTAGGCCCGCAGGAGCAGTTCGGTGTCGGACGTCGTGGCGAAGTCGACGCCCTGCGCCGCCAGTTCGGAGCGCAGTTCGACGTGGTTGTAGATCTCGCCGTTGAACGTGACCATGCAGCGCCCGTCGTGACTCACCATCGGCTGCTGGGCGCGATCGGGGTCGACGATGCTCAGTCGGGTGTGGCTGAAACCCGCCCGACCGATCTGGTGGACGCCGCGGTCGTCGGGCCCGCGGTGGTGCACCAGGTCGGCCATCTGCTCGAGGAGTGCCACGTCGACTCGGCCGTGCGCGCTGACCACGCCGTTGATCCCACACATCAGGTCACCGCTGACCGTCGACGAGTGGAACCCGCACTCGGTCGAGATCACTGTCGCCCGCGGTGAGGTACCAGCGCGCCGGGTCGGAGACGGCGTCGCGCTCGTCGGTCGGAAGCTTGCGTGCGTCGACCATCATGGCCATCTGGGTGTCTCGCTGGACGAAACCGGCCGACCGGAAGGTGCGACGTGTGTCGGGGGCCTGGAACATGCAGTAGACGGCGTCGCAACCACGATCGTCGAGTTCCCTCACCGCCAGACGAACGAGCGAACCGAGGTCGGCGCGCCGGCACAGGAGGTCGAGGACGAAGCCTCCGAGCAGACCGTTGTGGTCCCTCTCGGCGAGCACGGCCCACCCGATCGTCTCGCCGCGCTTCTCCAGCCAGACGAGGCGCGTCTCGAAGTCGGGGTTGTCGTCCCACCGCCACGCCAGCCACTCCAGGTCGCGTCGGGCGATGACCGGCCATTCGTGAGCGCTCGCGGCCCAGATCTCGTCGGCTCGCTGATCGAACCGCTCGCCGGGCACGAGGCGACGGTTGCGGTCGAGCACCTTCGTGACCCGTTGGAGCGCCCCCAGGGCCACGTCCATGACCGCTCCGGTCACTCGCAGGATGTCGCGTCCGCGGGTCTGGAGCAACTGATACGAGTCGAGCGGTCGGACCCAGAACGGAACGGTGCCGAGGCTGGTCCACCCCGCTCGGGAGAACGCTTTCTGCGCGGCGAGTGACACCTCGGTTCCGGCGACGATCTCGGCTTCGTCCCCGACGACCATCGGCATCACCGCGCCGACACCGCGCACTCGATGCGCGGCGTCGACCATCAGGTCGATCGCCCACGACAGCGAACGTGCTGAATCGAGGACGTGCAGAGTGGTGCGAATCGCTCCCTGGTGCGCTTTGATCTCACCACCCGAACGCCACGTCCACAGCGCCCGACCATGCTCGGGCACACCGGGGGCACGGTCGTAGATCCACGCCACGTGATCGGGGTCGGCAGCACCGAAGAGCGACTCTCGAAAGCCGAGCACCTCGTCGCGCTCCGACATCGGAGAACGCACGATCGCCGAGCGGATTCTCTCCACATACTTGGGTTGTTCGACCACCCTCGTACCTTCCACTTCCTCGGCCACACTGTACAGCGCTGACCCGACACGAAGAGTGATGAGAATGCACGAGGCGCCCGCGTCAGGACGCGTGCGTCGAAGGTGGGCGTCAGACCCCCGCCGTGAATCAGAGGGTGGAGGGGTAGTAGCCGCCGACCTCGGTGGTGACGACGTCGGAACCGAAGTCGGAGGCGAAGGGCCAGTCGGCTTCTTCGCCGGCCAGCGGGGCCTGCGCGAACTGGCCGTACTTGCCGCCGACCGTCTCGCGACCGAGCAGCGACCAGGCCTGGCGCTTGTAGGTCCAGTTGTCGGGCTGCAGGCGGTGGCACGCGTTGAAGTGCTCGATCGCGGCGGCCCGGTCATCGGCCCACAACCGGTTGGCCAGTTCGAAGTGCGCGGCACCGCGTGAGGCATCGTTCGAGCGGGGTTCGGAGCGGGCGATCACCTCGTCGGGCGTGAGCGCGAAGCGGCTGGCGGCACCGTGGGCGACCCAGTCGCGGATCGCGTCGGCGTAGTCGCCACGAGTCTGTCCGGAGCGGAGCACGTCCCACTGGCCTGGCCCGTCCGCAGCGGGCTTCGGAGCGGTGGGCGCCGAACCCATGGCGGGGATCGAGGCGAACATGTCGTCGGGGAACGGCGTCTCGCCGCTCGGCCAACCCGGCTCGGGCGGGCGGACGATGACGCCGTCCTCGTCGATCCAGATCACGTTCGGGATGTTGACGACGCCGAACAGCGCGTCCATCTGATGTGTCGGGTCGAGCAACGACGGGTGCTGCGGAGACGCCGCAGCGATCAGCTCACGCGAGGCGTCGGGGCCACTCATCTCGAGCGAGACGGTGACGATCTCGAGGCCGTCGGCGTGAAGTTCGTCGCGCAGTGCCTGCCACCCGGGCAGGTCGAACGAGCAACCTCAATAGGGCGCCCATGACACGATCACGACCTTCTGGCCGCGCAGCGACGAGAGGGCGAACTCCTTGCCGTCGATGTCGCCGAGCACGAGATCGGGCGCCTCGGCGGTGGTGAGGGCGCGATCGCCGATCGATTCAGGGCCGATCGCCCACATCCCGTCGTGCTCGACGATCGCCATCCCGAGACGTTCGGCCGTGACACGCGTATCGAAAGTGGAGCCGCCGAGCGGAACGCACACCTCGCCCTTGCAGGCGCCTTCGGGCTTGATCTGCCAACCGGTGCCGGCCGCGAACTCGTCAGCGGTCATGTCGAGAGTGTCGACGATCATGATCAGACCCTTCCTCGGTAGGTGGCCGACAACCCGGACGAGTCCTTGTTCAGCCGTTTGCTGAGATGAAGTCCTTCGAGGACGAACTCGACGGCAGCGGCCACCGCACCGGGCGACTCGTCGCCACCCGTCAGCGCGAGGACCGGGTCGCGTAGCGCTTCGACTTCACCGAGCAGCCCCGCGAGATCGTCGCTCGTGACGTCTTCGCCGGTGTGGGCGATCGTGCCCTCCTCGAACGCGTCGACGACCGCACGGGTCTGCGACGGATCGACCGCGTCTTTGAACACCGTGAGCACGGCACCCTTGATGAGCGTGTCGAGGATGAGGCCTTCGCGACCCTCTTCGAGCGACTCGATCTCGATCTTGCCCTGCGAGCTCGCGGGCAGAGCGCCGAGGTCGGCCACGCGGGCGACCACGCTGCGCTCGCCCGCCTTGAGACCGCGTCGCAGCGCATTGGCCGACAGCGCCTCGTAATTGCTGACGCTGAGTCGGACACTCACGCCACTGCGCTGGTTGACCTGGTTGCTGGCGCGAGCGAGATGCGTGAACGTGGCGACGACGTCGCCGAGGTACTCGGGCACCGTGACCGTCACGTCGCCGTCCGGGGTGGTGACGTCGAGCGGCGTCGCCTCCTGCTTCATGATCGCGACTTCGGTCTCGACCTCGAGCGGGTAGTGCGTGCGGATCTGCGAGCCGAAGCGATCCTTCAGCGGGGTGATCATCCGTCCACGGTTGGTGTAGTCCTCCGGGTTGGCCGACGCCATGAGGATCACGTCGATCGGGAGGCGGATCTTGTACCCACGGATCTGGACGTCGCGCTCTTCGAGCACGTTGAGCAGACCGACCTGGATGCGCTCGGCGAGGTCGGGCAGTTCGTTCATCGCGAAGATGCCGCGATTGGTCCGCGGCACGAGGCCGTAGTGCAGCGTCAGTTCGTCGGACAGATACCGACCTTCAGCGACCTTGATCGGGTCGACCTCACCGATCAGGTCGGCGATCGAGGTGTCGGGCGTCGCCAGTTTCTCGCCGTAGCGACGATCTCGGTGCACCCAGTCGATCGGGGTGCCCTCACCGAGTTCGGCCACGAGGTCGATCGCATGCTTCGAGATCGGGTCGTACGGGTCGTCGTTGATCTCGCTGCCGGCGATGATCGGCATCCACTCGTCGAGCAGACCTGTGAGCGAGCGGATCATGCGGGTCTTGGCCTGACCGCGTTCGCCGAGGAAGATCACGTCGTGGCCGGCGAGGAGCGCATTCTCGAGCTGCGGCATCACCGTGTCCTCGTAGCCCGACACGCCCTCGAAGAGGGGCTCGCCGGCGACGATCTTGGCGATCGCGTGCTCGCGGAGTTCTTGCTTGATCGGGCGCGACACCCACCCGGATTCGCGCAGCGTCGCCAGTGTGGTGGGCCGGTCGTGTGACTGCTCGTCTGCCATTTGCCGAACCTACAACCTGACCTCGGACCGTTCCCATCGGAGCCGGACGTCGCCGGACCGTGTCGCCCGGCGACGACTGCCACGTACGATCGACGAATGCAGTTGGGAGGTCGCTGGGTCGCACGTGAGGCCGACGACGACATCCGTCGCGGTGGGATCGGGCTCGACACCGACGATGCCGACTGGGCAGCCGTCTCCGTCCCGGGCCACTGGCAGCACAGCGAGGCGCTCGCCGACTCGTCGGGCTCGGTCATGTACCGCCACCGCTTCACCTCCGAGCCGCCCACCGTCGGGACGCGTCGTTGGGTCACGCTCGACGGACTCTTCTACCAGGGCGACGCGTGGCTCGACGGCGCCTACCTGGGCGACGCCGAGGGGTACTTCTTCCCGCACACGTACGACATCACGCCACTCGCACGAATCGGCCACGAGCACGTGCTCGCCGTCGAAGTCGCGTGTCCGCCCCAATCCGACACACGCACCACCATCACCGGCGTCCTGCAGGGTTGGGACGGCCTGCCGCCGGGCTGGAACCCGGGCGGGTTGTGGCGGCCGGTCCAGATGTACGACACCGGACCCGTGCGCGTCGACCGGTTGCGAGTGGTCTGTCGCGACGCCGACCACCGTCGAGCGCACGTCGTGTTCTCGACCACGCTCGACAGCCTCGACGCCCACGAGGTCGTCGTGCGCACGCTGCGCGACGGAGATGTCATCGACGAGCAGCACGCCACGATCGCCGCCGGGCTGAACGAGATCGAATGGTCGATCGACATCCGCGACCCCGAGCTGTGGTGGCCGCGCGAGATGGGCGAACAAATCCTCACGACGTTCACGGTCGAGGTCGATGTCGACGACGAGTTCAGCGACCAGCGTCAGCGCCGCCTCGGACTCCGCCAGATCGAATGGGCCGACTGGACGTTCTCGATCAACGGAGAGCGCCTCTTCCTGCGTGGCACGAACATGATGCCGATCACCGTCGGCCTCGCCGACACGACGAACGAGATGATCGAGCGCGATCTCGCTCACGTCATCGACCTCGGGCTCAACGCGGTGCGCGTCCACGGCCACATCGGTCGCCGCCGCCTGTACGACCGAGCCGACGAACTCGGCATCCTGCTGCTGCAGGACTTTCCTCTCCAGCGCAAGCAGGCCCGCACCATGCGGCCACGGGCGGTCGAGCAGGCGTCGATCACCGTCGACCAACTCGGCCATCATCCGTCGATCGCGCTCTGGTCGGCACACAACGAACCGACCGGCGGGCCCGAGCCGACCGACTCCGATTGGCGTTCCCGGCTGCGCCACGCCGCATCCCAGCAGTTGCCGACGTGGAACAAGTCGGTGCTCGACCGGTGGGTGAAGCGCGCCTTCGAGCGCAGCGACCCGAGCCGCCCGACCATCGCGCACTCGGGTGTGCCGCCGCATCTGCCTCAGCTCGACGGCACCGACAGCCACCTCTGGTTCGGCTGGCGTCAGGGGGCGGCGGGCGACCTCGCCGTGCGCGCTCGTCGGCTCCCGCGCATGGTGCGCTTCGTCAGCGAATTCGGAGCCGACTCGGTGCCGAACTCGGCCGACTTCGTCGGAGTGTCGCGCTGGCCACACATCGATGTCGAGCGTCTGGCGACGGATCACCGCTACGACCGCGAGATCGTCGAGGTGATGTTCCCGCCCGATGCGTTCGAGACGTTCGAGGCGTGGCGCGCGACCACGCAGCGCTATCAGTCGCACGTACTCAAGGTGCAGATCGAGACGCTGCGTCGACTCAAGTACCGGCCGACCGGCGGGTTCTGCTTCTCCATCCTCGCCGACCCGCACCCCGCCATCTCGGCGAGTGTGCTCGACCACGAGCGCGTCCCGAAAGACGCCTACGAGACGGTCCGCGACGCGTGCGCGCCGGTCATCGTCGTGGCCGGCCTGCCGCCCGACTGGGTGTCGCCGGGCGATCGTCTCCGACTCGACGTGCACCTCGTCAACGATCGTCGGACGCCGCTCGACGATGCGCGCGTCCATGCGACGGCAACGTGGGCGGGCGACCGGCAGACCTGGACGTTCGGTGGCCCGGTCGACGCCGACGACGTGGTCCAGGTGGGCACGATCGACCTGACCGTGCCCGACACCCTCGGCGAAGTCTTGATCGAACTCGCGGCCATCGACGCAGACGGCCACCAACTCGCGAGCAACCGCTACACGACCGCTGTCACCCTCCCACCCGAGTAGCTCCGTACATCGGGTGTCAGACACCCACCGTTCGGGTCACTTGCGCGAGAGGGACTTGCGGTTCTTGAGCTTCGACTTGCGGTAGTCGGTGTTCATCACGGCGATCGAGTCGATCGAGATCTCTTTCGGGCACGCCGACGAGCACTCGCCGTGGTTCGTGCACGAGCCGAAGTACTCCTCCATCGTCTCGACCATGGTCTCGGTGCGCTTGAAGCGTTCCGACTGACCCTGGGGCAGCAGGTTGAGATGGGTGATCTTGGCCGAGGTGAACAGCGACGCCGCTCCGTTCGGGCACGCAGCGACGCACGCACCGCAGCCGATGCACGCTGCGTTGTCCATCGCCGAGTCGGAAACCGGCTTCGGGATCGGGATCAGGTTCGCGTCGGGAGCGCCGCCGGTCGGGGCGGTGATGAAGCCACCCGACTCCACGATGCGGTCGAACGGCGAGCGGTCGACCATGAGGTCTTTGATGATCGGGAACGCCGTGGCACGCCACGGCTCGATCACGATCTCGTCGCCGGACGAGAACGTGCGCATGTGGAGTTGGCACGTCGCAGTGCCCTTCTGCGGGCCGTGCGCCTGACCGTCGATCATCAGCGAGCACGTGCCGCAGATTCCTTCTCGACAGTCGTGGTCGAAGACGATCGCCTCCTGGCCGGCTTCGATGAGACGTTCGTTCAAGATGTCGAGCATCTCAAGGAACGAGGCTTCGTCGCTGATCTCGGGGATCTGGTGCGTCTCGAAACGACCCTGGCCGTCGGGTCCGTCCTGACGCCAGATCTTGAGGTTGATGTTGGTGAGGGTGTGGCTCATGATGTGCTCTGCTTCTCGCGTCGGATCACTTGTACGAACGAGTCGCGAACTTCACGACCTCGTATTCCAGTTGCTCGCGGTTCTCGATCGGGTTGCGCGGGTCACCGCTCCACTCCCAGGCGGTCACGTGAGCGAAGTCGTCGTCGTTGCGGACCGCCTCACCCTCGTCGGTCTGATACTCCTCGCGGAAGTGGCCGCCGCAGCTCTCTTCGCGGGTGAGCGCGTCCTGACACATCAGCATCCCGAGCTCGAAGAAGTCGTCGACGCGCGCTGCCTTCTCAAGGGTCTGATTCATGCTGGCGCCCGAGCCGGTGACGCGGAGATCCTTCTTGAACTCGGCGTGCAGCGCCGGGATCTCGGCGAGTGCCTTCTCGAGACCGATCCGGTTGCGAGCCATGCCGCAGTAGTCCCAGATGATCTGGCCGAGCTTGCGGTGGAAGTAGTCGGGAGTCTTGGTGCCCCCGATGTCGAGGTAGCCCTGGTAACGGTCGCGGGCCTCTTGCTCGGCAACGCCGAACGCCTCGTGGTTCTCGTCGGGAATCGGCTTGTTGAGCAGATCGGAGAGGTACGGCGCAATCGTGTAGGGGAGCACGAAGTATCCGTCCGACAGCCCCTGCATGAGCGCCGACGCGCCCAGCCGGTTGGCGCCGTGGTCGGAGAAGTTCGCCTCGCCTGCAGCGAAGAGGCCCGGGATCGTGGTCTGCAGTTCGTAGTCGACCCACAGCCCACCCATCGTGTAGTGGCTGGCCGGGTAGATGCGCATCGGCATGTCGTACGGGTTCTCACCCGTGATGCGTTCGTACATCTCGAACAGGTTGCCGTAGCGCTCCTGGATCACGTCTTGACCAAGGCGCTCGATGGCCGCCGAGAAGTCGAGGTAGACGCCGTTCTTCAGCGGCCCCACACCCTGGCCGGCGTCGACTGCGCGCTTGGCGGCGCGTGACGACACGTCGCGCGGCGCCAGGTTGCCGAAGCTCGGGTAGATGCGCTCGAGGTAGTAGTCGCGCGCGTCCTCGGGGACGTCGGCGGCCTTGCGGGTCTCGTCGGGATCCTTGGGAACCCAGATGCGGCCGTCGTTGCGCAGCGACTCCGACATGAGCGTCAGCTTCGACTGGAACTCGTCGGCCTGCGGGATGCACGTCGGGTGGATCTGCGTGTAGCTCGGGTTCGCGAAGCCCGCGCCCCGACGGTGCGCACGCCACGCTGCGGTGACGTTGCACGCCATCGCGTTCGTCGACAAGAAGAAGGCGTTGCCGTAACCACCGGTGGCCAGCACCACGGCGTGGGCTGCGTGCGAGCGCACCTCACCCGTCATCAGGTCTCGGGTGACGATGCCGGCGCAGCGGCCGTCGATGTTCACCACGTCGACCATCTCGATGCGGTTCCAGAGCTTCACGTTGCCGAGGCCGATCTGACGCGAGAGCTGCTGGTAGGCGCCGAGCAGGAGCTGCTGGCCGGTCTGGCCACGGGCATAGAACGTGCGGCTGACCTGAGCGCCACCGAACGAGCGGTTGTCGAGCAGACCACCGTACTCGCGGGCGAACGGGACACCCTGGGCGACCATCTGGTCGATGATCTTCACCGACACCTCGGCGAGCCGGTGGACGTTGGCCTCACGGCTGCGGAAGTCGCCACCCTTGACCGTGTCGTAGAAGAGTCGGTGGACCGAGTCGCCGTCGCCCTGGTAGTTCTTCGCAGCGTTGATGCCACCCTGAGCAGCGATCGAGTGCGCACGGCGCGGCGAGTCGTGGAACGTGAACGACTCGACCTGGTAACCGAGTTCGCCGAAGGTGGCCGCGGCGGACGCCCCGGCCAGGCCGGTGCCGACGACGATGATCTTGAACTTGCGCTTGTTCGACGGGTTGACCAATTTCTGGCCGGCGATGTAGTTGTTCCACTTGTCGGCCATCGGCCCGTCGGGAATCTTGGAATCGAGGTTCAGCGTCATCCTTCTTCTCCTTCTGCGGCGGCTTCGTCGTCGTGCACGTCGTGCACCGAGATGACGGTGTCGTCGAAGTCGATGACTCCCGCCATGACGGCGATCGGCATGGACAGGTTGCCGGCGACGATGAGACCGGCGGTGCCGATCGCGACGTTGCGACGCCAAGCGTTGAATCGAGGGTTGTTCCAACCGAGCGACTGGAAGAGCGACCAGACGCCGTGGAAGAGGTGGATACCGAGGGCGATGTTGCCCACGATGTAGATCGCCGACACCCAGATGCGTGACAGCGACATGTCGACGTTGCGGTACACCTCGCCGACGATGTGGTCGGGGTGGACGAATCCCCAGGTGAGGTCCGCGAGGTGCCAGACGATGAACAGCGACACGATCGTGCCGGTCCAGCGCATCGAACGACTCGCGAAGTTGGCGACCTGGTAGTCACGCGCCGACTGGTACTTCACCGAGCGAGCGTTGTGGTTGAGCTTGGTGAGACCGCTCGCGGCGTGGATGTGCAGTGCGACTGCGCCGATCAGCACGAGCCGGAGCCCCCACAGCACGTACGTGCGAGGCAGCAACGGTACGGCGAGCTCGCGGAGGAACTCCCCGTAGACGTCGACGTCGTAGACGCGTTGGCCGTCTTCCATCACGACACCCAAGAAGAGCTTGAGGTTGCCGATCATGTGCGAGATGACGAACCCGATGCCGATGAGGCCGGTGATCGCCATCACGTACTTCTTGCCGACAGCGGTGCCGTACAGGTCGAGGATGAACGGTTTCTTCTTCGCCGGACCCTTGATGGCGGTTCCCGTCACGGGTCCACGGCTCAACGTCTGTGCCATAGGTGAGCGAACCTACTCCCCCACCCCGTCGCCCTGCCGAATCCGTCCGCCGATCCGTCGATGCAACCTCCGTCACTCCCATCTCTGACGCTTCGACGACTGCCACTTCGATGACGGCGCGGTCGCGCCGAGGACCGTCCGATCTTGTGAATTTCTGAATAGCCTCGCTGAGCGGTCATCATGGACCGGTCCGCTGAGCGTGCGCTCGACGGGAGGAACCCCTCGGCACGAACCGCGTGCCGACCGATCATGCCCAGGAGGCACCACTCCGTGGACGTCATTCCGTATCTCGCAGCAGTCTCGGCCATCGCCGCACTCGCGCTCGCGTTCTTCTACTACAAGGCAGTCGAGAAGGAGTCGCCCGGCAACGAGCGCATGGTCTTCTTGATGACCGAGATCCAGAAGGGCGCCAAGGCGTTCCTCCAGGCCGAGTACAAGTGGGTCGGAGCCTTCGCCGTCGTCATGGCGATCCTGCTGGCGATCGTGATCGCTCCGCTCGCCGCCGTCACGTACGTCCTCGGTGCGGTCCTCTCCTCCGCCGCCGGGTACGCCGGAATGACCGTGGCCACGATGGCCAACGCTCGCACGACCGAAGCCGCCAAGGGCGGGCCGGCCAAGGCGCTCCCCGTCGCATTCCGCGGTGGTGCGGTCATGGGCTTCTCGGTCGCCGGGCTCGCGCTGCTCGGCCTGATGATCACGTACATCCTGTTCGTCACGATCTTCGAGGTCGACGACGCATTCGAAGTCGTCACGGCATACGGCCTCGGCGCCTCCACCATCGCCCTCTTCTCTCGCGTCGGAGGCGGCATCTACACCAAGGCCGCCGACGTCGGCGCCGACCTCGTCGGCAAGGTCGAGGCCGGCATCCCCGAAGACGACCCCCGCAACCCGGCCACCATCGCCGACAACGTGGGCGACAACGTCGGCGACGTCGCCGGCATGGGCGCCGACCTCTTCGAGTCGTACGCCGGCTCGATCATCGCTCCGATCTCGCTCGTCGCGTTCGCCGGCGGCCTCGTCGCCGAGAACGCCGGCGACGCCAACGTCCTGCCGCTGTTCATGTTCCCGATGCTCGTCGCGTTCATCGGCATGATCGCCTCGATCATCGGTTCGTTCCTCGTCAAGGGCGGCGACTCCACCGACTCGCACGCGCTCAGCAAGGCGCTCCACCTCGGCACGAACGTCGCCATGGGCATCACCATCGTCGGCGTCCTCGCCGGCGCCTACTGGCTCTTCGGTGGCGACGAGTTCACGAAGCCCTGGGGCCTCGCCCTCTCGGTGATCGGCGGCCTCGTCGTGGGCTGGGCACTCGGCAAGACCGCCGAGTACTACACCTCCGACCAGTTCGGCCCGGTCAAGAAGATCGCCGCACAGTCCGAGACCGGCCCGGCCACCACCGTGTTGTCCGGCATCAGCTTCGGCATGATCTCGGTCGCAGCCTCGGTGCTGCTGATCCTCATCGGTGTGGGCGTTGCCTACTGGGGCGGCCTGCAGACCTTCGACGACGCCGAGTTCGGTGGCCTGTACGGCATCGCCGTCGCCGCCATCGGCATGCTCGCCACCACCGGAGTGGTCGTGTCGGTCGACGCATACGGCCCGATCGCCGACAACGCCGGCGGCATCGCCGAGATGGCCGAACTCGATCCGTCGGTGCGTGAAGTCACCGACGCCCTCGACAGCCTCGGCAACACGACCGCTGCGGTCGCCAAGGGCTTCGCCGTCGGCTCGGCTGCACTCACCGCACTCGCACTCTTCAAGAGCTTCGAGTTCGCCATCACGACCGCCTCGGGCGGCGAGAAGGTGCTCAACCTCGACATCGGTGAGGTCGACGTGTTCGTCGGACTCTTCATCGGCGCCGCGCTCCCGTTCCTCTTCGCGGCGCTCACGATCGACGCCGTCGGCCGTGCCGCCAACCAGATGATCGAAGAAGTGCGTCGCCAGTTCCGTGAGATCCCAGGCCTGCGCGAGGGCAAGCCGGGCGTCATCCCCGACTCGGCTCGCTGTGTGGCGATCTCGACCGAAGCGTCGCTCAAGGAGATGGTCGTCCCCGGCGCCCTCGCCGTGGTCGTTCCGCTCGTCGTCGGGTTCATCGACGTCGACACGCTCGGCGGTCTGCTGGCCGGTGCGCTCGTCACGGGCTTCGCACTGGCCATCTTCATGGCCAACGCCGGCGGTGCGTGGGACAACGCCAAGAAGTACATCGAAGCGGGCGCGCACGGCGGCAAGGGTTCCGACCCGCACAAGGCCGCCGTCGTCGGTGACACCGTGGGTGACCCGTTCAAGGACACTTCGGGCCCGGCCATGAACATCCTGTTGAAGGTCATGACGATCGTCAGCCTGGTCTTCGCCAGCGCCTTCGTCTGAGCCCTTCCTCCTGTCGGTGCCCGCCAGTCGGGTGCTGACCAGATCGGCTGCGGCCGGCACCGACGCCAGGCGGGTTCGCTGGCGGTCGGGGCGTCAGGTATCGGCTTCGGCGACGAAGTCGATGAGTTGCTCGACGGCACCGACGAGTTCGGGCGTCAGGTCGGCAAACGTGTTGACCCGGTTGCGGAGCTTCGGCCAGAAACCCTCGAAGGGCACGCCGAGCGCAGCACACATCCCCTCTTTCCACGAGATGTCGGACTTCGGGATGTCGGGCCACGTCTGCAGGCCGATCACCTTGGGGCGGATGCCGGCCCACACGTCGACGAACGGGTGGCCGGTGACGAGCACGTTCGGGTCGTGCACGGTGTCGGCGATGCGGGATTCCTTCGAGCCGGGTACCAGGTGATCGAGCAGTACGCCGACGCGACGGGTCGGTGACGGGCCGAACTCGGAAACCATCCCGGCCAGGTCGTCGGCACCGTGCATGGGCTCGACCACGATGCCGAGTTCACGCAGGTCGTCACCCCACACGTGCTCGACGAGTTCGGCGTCGTGCTTGCCTTCGACCCAGATCCGACTCGCCCGTGCGACCTTGGCCCGACCGTCGCCGGCGATCGAGCCCGACGCCGTGACTCGCTGCGTCACCGAGGCGATCTGCTTCGGGCGCACCAGTGTGACCGGCCTGCCCTCGATGAGAAATCCTCCGGGCTTCCAACCGAAGTGCCGCACGTAGTCGTGGCGGTCCTGCAGTGTGACGCCCTCGGCACTCCACTTGATGACGTCGCCGGTGAAGTGGCTGGAGCGGTCTTCGACGAGCATGCCGACCTCGACGATCACGTCGGGGTACGAGGGTCGCCGCTTCTGCTGTTCGAAGTCGTCGAGGATGTCGATGGGAGGAGTCATGGTCGGCGCGTGGGTGTGATCTACTGCTCGGAGATGGTCGCACGATCGGAGTTCGACGACAAGGATCGACGGGCGCTCTTCGGTACTCACGCCACCGAGTACGGCGACGGACGTCCCGGCTACCCCCAGAGTCTGTTCGAGCATCTTCGCAAGTCGTGCGGCCTTACGCCCGGATCCCGGGTTCTGGAGATCGGACCGGGCGCCGGCCAGGCGACCGGACCACTGCTCTGTACACCGCTCGACTCCTCTGATCCCGACTCCCGAGTTGCGCGGTGTAGCGAACGACGGGTGCTGCCTCGACACCGTGACCGGGTGGGGAGATCGCTGGGCCAGGCGACCGATTCGATCGTTCGGGAACCGATCGGGGGTTCGGCGACGTCGAAGATCCATGGGGACACACACGACGAACACGATCCGTACCAGCACGCCACGACGCGGTCGACCGAGGCGCCGCCTCGCAGCCGCCGCGCTCGGGGCCGCCGCGATGGCGATGACCGCCTGCGGCGGCGACGACGACTCGGCAGTCGAGATCGCGAGCGCCGGGATGGACGAGATGGCGGCGGTCGAGTCCGACGCAACCGACGACGCCGGCGACCTGGCAGCGCCGAGCACCGGCGGGCTCGCCTCGACCGGTCTCCCCGTCGACGACTTCGGACGCGACGTGATTCGCAACGTCGGCCTGACGCTGTCGACCAGCGACGTGGCCCAGACCATCGATGACATCGGCGACGTGACCACTGCCAACGGCGGCGCGATCTCCCGGTCGGACGTCACCATCGAGGACCCCCGCTCCGACGGCTCGATCCCCGGCGGTGGTTTCGTCGTGATCCGCGTGCCGCCGCAAGATCTGGATCGACTGCTCGACGCTCTCGACGGCGTCGGCGTCGTCAGCCGCCTGTCCCAAGATGCCGAGGACGTCACCGATCAGCTCACCGACCTCGAGATCCGGATCCGGCAGGCCGAGACCGGAATCGATCGCATCGAGGAGATCCTCGCCAGTGCGGTCGAACTCGACGACGTGTTCGCCATCGAGAACGAACTCGCCGACCGGGTCGTCGCACTCGAACGCCTGCGAGCCGCAGAGCGGAGCACCGACGATCTCGTCGCACTCGCGACGCTCACGGTCGAGGTGCAGTACCGCACGCCGTCGGCGTTAGACATCGTCGACGAGCCGCGCAACGGGATCTCCGATGCCTTCGCCTCGGGATGGAGCGCCTTCGTCGGGTTCCTCTTCGCCGTCGGGTACGTCCTGGCGATCTCGGCGCCGTTCCTCGTGACCGCCGCGATGGTCCTCGCGCTCGCCACGCTGATCGGTCGACGATGGTCGCGCCGCAGCGCCCAGAGGCGCGAGCAACGCCGCCTCGACGCAGACCGCCGTGGTCCGGCGACGCCCGCAGCTCACCAGCCTCCTCCGCCGGTTCCCGCTGCGAAAACGGTCGGCACCGACCTGTCCGAGGTCGCACACCGCCAGGCTGCCGAACATCATTCCGATGACCCCGCTCAGGACGGTGACGCACCAGGCTCCGAACACGACGGCGAACTGGTCAGCGAGGGCGGCGGCACCACCCCTGCGCCGTGAGCACGAGGTCGAGCACCGTGTCGTCGGGGAAGCGGAACGGCGCCCGCGCCGAGGTGTGGGCGGCAGCGACCGGCATCGAGAGCAGACCCAGCGACGGACGAGGACCGTCGAGCGGTTCGGTCACCCACCGGTGCCATCGCCGGGCCGGGACCTCGACGAACTCGATCGTCGGTTCGCCGAGGATCTCGACCGCTCCGTGGACCACCCCGCTCTGGTGGTAGCCGTCGGTTCCGTCGGGGTCGCCCGACACGTCGAGTTCGACCGGGCGCTCGGTGGCGTACCACTCGAGATCGAATGCGATGGGCGTGGGGATCCCGTACCCCCGCCCGATCGCTTCGTCGGGGTCGTCGAACGACGCCGCATACGTCTCGTTGCCGACCGACCACTGCTGCATCGGGTCGTCACGAAAGTGCTCGGCCCACATGGCCTCGCCCTTCACGATGAACGGGTCGGCTCTGACCGGCACGTCGAAGTCGGTGATGTGGAGCAGCGGTCGACCGGGCCGGGCCAGGGCCGCCCAATACCACGACGTGGCGCCGACGATCCGGTGGCCCGAGACTGCGCCGATCGACCCGTCGGGGGTCCACGCCGAGAACACCCACTCCTCGATGGTCCCCGCATGGCGACCGTCCTTCCAGCGTCGTTCGCTGTGCTCGACCGCCATGATCAGGCAGACTACGGAACGTGTCGAACACCTCATCGGATCCGTCGTCGAACCCGGATGCTCCTCTGCGCTATCTCAGCCTCGGCTGGATCGACGCTCTGTCGGCCGAAGTCGCGGCGAGTGACCAGATGCACGACCTCGCCGAACACCACACCGTCGGTGTCACCCAGATCGTGAGCAACGGTCCGGAAGGCGACGTCATCTACCACCTCCAGATCGCCGAAGGTCGAGCAGCGTTCGGAGCGGGCGCTGCCGACCCCGAAGACGTCAAGATGGAGCAGGAGTGGCGCACCGCGGTCGACGTCGCGACCGGCGCGTTGAATGCTCAGGAGGCGTTCATCAACGGCCACATCCGACTGTTCGGCGACCAGCAGAAGCTCCTCGACTCCCAACCGGTGTTCGGCGCGCTCGACGTCGTCTTCGCGAACGTCCGCGACCGTACGGTCTACGAGTGAACTGACCGTCGAACGCTGAGCAGGACTCCATGCCCGAGATGCCCGAGATCGAAGCGCACGCCGAACGGCTCGACGCGCAGTTCGCCGGGCGTGTCCTCACGAAGTTCCACCCGTTCAACTTCACCGCGCTCAAGACCGCCGTGCCCGCACCCGACCTCGCATACGGCACTCCCCTGCTGTCGGTCACCCGGCGCGGTAAGTACCTGATGCTGCACTTCGAGGCGGTCACGTTCGTCGTCCACCTGATGCAGGGTGGTCGGCTGCTCCCCGACACGAAGCTGTCGAAGAAGCCTCGGGGCGGGCAGGCACGATTCGTCTTCGAACCGATCGAGACGGCCGACGGATCGATCGACGAGACCGCACTGCTGCTCACCGAACAGGGCACAGAGCGCCGAGCCGGTGTCTGGTGCATCACTGCCGGCGACGCCGAGACCACCCCGCCGGTCGACAAGCTCGGCCCCGAAGCGGCCGAGATCGAACCGGCGGAGCTCGCAGCACGATTCGCCGAGAAGTCGATGCGGGTCCACGGCTTCCTGCGGGACCAACGGATGATCGCCGGGGTCGGTCGGCGCCTGGCCAACGAGATCTGCTGGACCGCCCGGATCTCGCCGTTCGCCACCACGAAGAAGCTCGGCGTGCCGGGCGCCGAACAGGTGGCCGCCGCCATCGACACCTGCCTGACCGAGGGTCTCACCGAGGAGCGGGAGCGCGGCGACATGAGTTCGTCGAAGGAGCGGACGAGCGCCGTCCACAACCGCACCGGCGAAGCCTGCATCCGGTCGGCCGAACACGGACCCGACACGGTGCGCGCCGTCGAGTACTCCGGCTACACGGTCAACTATTGCCCGAGTTGCCAGACCGGCGGCAAGATTCTCGCCGACAACACCACCAGCAAGTTCCTGAAGTAGCGCCGGGTGCCAGACCCGTCGGCCCAGTTCTCGGCCGGACATACGTGAGGGGACAGACCCTTCACGAACGGGCATACGTGAAGGGACAGACCCTTCACGTATACGTTCGGGGGTCGAGGGGTGGCGTCACTAACCTGAGGCGATGCCGATTCACCTGAATGCCGACCCCGGCGACTACGCACCCAACGTCCTCTGCCCGGGCGACCCGGTGCGTGCTCAATACATCGCCGACACCTTTTTCGAGCCCGGCTACCGCCAGGTGAACGGGGTGCGCGGAATGCTCGGATTCACGGGCACCTTCGAGGGCGAGCCACTGAGCGTGCAGACGACCGGTATGGGTGCGCCGTCGGCGGGCATCGTGTTCGACGAACTCGCGCAGCTCGGTGTGAAACGGGTGGTGCGCGTGGGCACGTGCGGCGGTCTCGCGGAGGGAATGGCGATGGGCGACACCGTGATCGCTCTCTCGGCGGCCGCCGAGGATCACGCACCGCGCCAGCTCAGCCAGATGGACTGCATCGCGCCCACCGCCACCTTCGCCCTCGTCGAGGAGGCCGCTCGCCTCACACGAGAAGGGTCGATGGGCCAGGTCCACGTCGGGCCGATCGTCACGTCGGGGTTGTTCTACGAACCCGACTGGGAGAAGTTCAACATGTGGAAGGGCCTCGGTCTCGTCGCGGTCGAGATGGAGGCGGCGATGATGTACACCGTCGCTGCGATGAAGGGCATGGAAGCGCTGGCACTGATGACGGTCTCCGACATGATCGGCGAAGAAGAGGGCGACGCCGTGCGCATCTCCGACGACGACATGAAGCGCGGTGTCGATCAGATGATGGAGATCGGCTGCCGCGTCGCCGTGAGTTGACGGCGGCGATCGCCTCCGCAGTCGCGGCAACCGACAGCGACCTGTCCACCGCCCCTCGCTAACGTCGGTGGGTGACCGAACTCACCGAACTGCCTGCTGCCTCCTCGGCAGAGCCGCAGTATCGGATGGGGCGCCGCGAACTGCTCACGCTGATCTCGGCGATCATGGCCTTGATGGCGCTCGGCATCGACCTGATGTTGCCGGCCTTCGACGACATCCGCGCCGCCTACGACCTCGGCGAAGCGTCGCCTCGCACGGGTCAGGTCATCACCGTGTTCTTCATGGGCATGGCGGTCTCGCAACTCGTCTACGGGCCACTCGCCGATCGTTTCGGGCGCAAACCCGTCCTCTACCTGGGGATCGCGATCTACATCGTCGGAGCGATCGGCTCGGCGCTGGCTCCGACCTTCGAGTTGCTGCTGTTCAGCCGCTTCGTGTGGGGAGTCGGAGCCGCCGGAGCCAGGGTCGTCGCGATGGCCATCGTGCGCGACCGCTTCGTCGGCGTCGACATGGCCAAGGCGATGTCACAGATCATGGCCGTGTTCATGCTCGTGCCGATCTTGGCCCCCGCCGTCGGAACGGGGATCATCGCGATCTTCCCGTGGCAGGGCGTCTTCTGGTTCTGTGCGGTCTTCGCCGTCGCCATCGGGACATGGAGCCTCCGGATGAGGGAGTCGCTGAACCCCGCCAACCGGCGAGAACTCCGGGTCGGCTCGACGGTGCGCGGATACACCGAGGTCGCCCGCACCCGCGTGACCGCGGGGTACACGATCGCGACGATCTTCCTCCAGACCGTGTTCACGGCCTACCTGGCGAGCAGCGAGCTGCTGATCTCCGACGTGTTCGATCGCGAAGCCCAGTTCCCCTACATCTTCGGTGCGGTGGCTCTGCTCTTCGCCGCCGGTGCGATCGCAAACGGCTGGGTCGTCGGGATCCTCGGACTCCACCGAGTGATCAACGTCGTGTTCGCGATCACCGTGACACTCTCGCTCGTGTCGGTCGCCATCTCGCTCACGAGCGAGGGTCGCCCGGAGTTCTGGATCTTCATGCCCGTCCTCGCGCTCAATCTGGGCTCGTTCATGTTCCTCATGCCGAACCTGAACACGGCCGCGCTCGAGCCGGTCGGGCACCTGGCGGGAACGGCATCGGCGCTCTCGGGAGCCACCCGGATGGCCGGAGGCGCTGTTCTGGGGACGATCGTCAGCGGTCAGGTGACCGATTCGACCACACCATTCTCGATCGGCGTCGCGATCATGTGCATCGCCGGTTGGGTCTGCGTGCTCATCACCCGCGCGCGCTCACCGCGCCTGCGCGACACACACATCGGCACCATCGTCCACACCCCCGTCGTCTGACGCTGAGCCGCCCCCAGCACTCCGACAACGACGAACGAGTCGGGAACCTGCGCCGCTCGGACGCGGATCCCTCACGCGTTGCGCACGACTCGCGATGCAGCTCGGTGAAGCGGTTCGGTGACCGCCTGGGTCAGATGAGGTCCATCTCTTGGACGGCGTCGCGCTCTTCGACGAGTTCGGCGGCGGAGGCGTCGATCTTGCCGCGGCTGAAGTCGTCGATGTCGAGACCCTGGACGATCGAGTACTCGCCGTCGTCGCACGTGCACGGGAACGAGCTGATGATGCCTTCGGGCACGCCGTAGCTGCCGTCGCTCGGGACCGACATCGAGACCCAGTCGCCGTCGGGCGTGCCGAGCGTCCAGTCGCGGATGTGGTCGACCGCAGCCGAGGCTGCCGACGCTGCCGACGACGAACCGCGAGCGTCGATGATGGCGGCCCCGCGCTTGGCGACGGTCGGGATGTACGTGTCGGCGTACCAGTCGTGGTTGCCAACCGCCTCGTAGGCGTTCTTGCCGCCGACCTCACAGTGGAACAGATCGGGGTACTGGGTGACCGAGTGGTTGCCCCACACGGTCATCTTCTTGATGTCGTTGACCGATGCATCGAGGCGCGTTGCGAGCTGGCTGATCGCACGGTTGTGGTCGAGCCGGGTCATGGCGGTGAAGCGACCGTTGTCGAGGTCGGGTGCGTTGTTCATCGCGATCAGTGCGTTGGTGTTGGCCGGGTTGCCGACCACGAGGACCTTGACGTCCTTCTTCGCCGAGCGGCTGAGCGCCTCGCCCTGCGGCTTGAAGATGCCACCGTTGGCCGAGAGCAGGTCGGCGCGCTCCATGCCAGCCTTGCGCGGCATCGACCCGACGAGGATCGCCACGTTGGCGTCACCGAACGCAACATCGGCGTCGTCGGTGCACGTGATCGAGTCGAGCAGCGGGAAGGCTCCGTCGTCGAGTTCCATCTTCACACCTTCGAGCGCTCCGAGTGCCGGGGTGATCTCGAGCAGTTGCAGAGCAACGGGTGTGTCGGGCCCGAGCATGGTGCCCGAAGCGATGCGGAAGAGGAGGCTGTAGCCGATCTGGCCTGCAGCTCCGGTGACGGCGACACGTACTGGAGTGGTCATGTCATCAGGCTACGACGACGCGCCAAGCCGCCCCAATCCGACAGGGACAACGGCGAGCAGGTCAACGACGAAACAGTTGACCGCTCATCGAGCGGGAGACTCACCGAGGAGGAGGAAATCCGAATCTGGAGACGAGAGGGCTACGACGAACTACCGTGGTCTCTCACCGTGCCAACGGTCGGCGGCTACCTGGGGGTCTCGAAGTCGACGGCCTACACAGGAGGGCACGATCCGGGTACGGACGATTGGCTCGCGATACTCGGTCAACCGTAGGGAGTTGTTCCGGTTGATGCATGGGCCGACCACGCCACCGACAGCGGCGTAAGGGAGCGTTGGACTGGGCCGTTCCTTGGAACTCTGTAACAGGGGCTGCGTATTGTCGCCAGCATGACCTGGAGCGACGAGTTCGAAACGAAGAGCGTGCGAATGAGTGGGAGCGGATGGTTGACGACGCGTCGTCGACCATCCAGGCTCTCGCCAGCAGTTTCGCCGACAACTGCTCCCACGAGGTGACAAGCACGGCCGACCTTCTGACGCAGGAGGTCGTGTTGATACTCGAAGCGGTCGGGGTGCTGCACCTTCCGGCGATTCCCGTGATCGACGTCGGTCGGGACGCTGAACTCGTCGAGCGTTGGAATGATGCGGCGATCCTCGCCGACGAGGATGAGGACGACTGGATCAGGGAGCACCGAGAGGTCAGCCTCACGTTCGGCGCTGTTGGGGGAAGCAGCGGGAAAGTACTGCGACATCGTCGACGGTGCGCTGTGCAATGTGGCGGGTGAGGTCGATGAGACTGGGATTCCGTCAGCCGGTTCGCCGGTCGCACTTGCGGATGCCGCAGCAACGCTCGTCGAGTGGTCGTACATCTACGCCGAGTCTGCGCTCGGAAATTACCGGACCGTCGGAAGGATGCCCTACGCCGAGTTCGGCGGCGGACCGATGGTGGAGATGCTCGACTACGAGCGAGCCGAACAGCTGGCGGCTTCGCTCGTCGGAGCCCATCCGTGGCAATGAGGCATTGTTCCTTTGCCAAGGAACTCCTTCATCGGTGGTGCATTCGTCATCGAACTGGGAAACCACCGGTGGTGGGCGGTCGAGGTCAGTTCGATGGGTGATGAAGGTCGAGGCATCCCAGGAGGTCTCCATCGAGGTCTGTCATCTCGGCGCGCATCCATCTCACGTAGCTGGCCGGGAGGTCAGCAATAGGAGTGTTTCTGTGCTTCCCGAATGGCACGTTCATCGCACCGAGAGCGTCCGACGAGATGGCGAGCAGTCCATCGATTCCGTCGGCGTGCTGTCGGCCATGTAATTCGCGAGAGCAAGACACATCTCGGTGTCGGCCATCGCTCGGTGTTCTTGTGTCCCACCCAAGCCGAGTTGTTTGCTGAGGGACTCGAGTCGAGGGTTTCCAAAGTCGGCGAAGAGATGCAGTGCCAGTCTCAAAGTGCACAGGGGTTCGCTGTTGCCGCAGAACGTGAAGCGCCCCGGGATTCGTGGAGGCTCTACCGAATCCGTGGCGCTTCAGTGCGCCCACTGGTCGTGGGAGGGTGCGACAGCGACGAATGCGTTGCACTTCGCCACCCTGCAACGACACCGATTGCCCAGCTAGCAGGCGAGATCGCAGTTCTCCTGATCGTCACCGGCGATGCTGTCATCCTGCGGCTGCCCGCAGCGATGTTCGAGATTCGGCCGGTCGACGTCGTGGAGGGTTCGACGCGCACCGGCCTCTTCATTGTTGGAGCGCCCGGCCCACTCGGCTGGCGGCCAGAGGACGAAGTCAAGACAGGTGTCTGTTCCGTCCCCTTCGACTGTCCTGAAGCAAAGGTGGCGCTCGATGAAGCCAAGGTTCCCCTCAACGAATGGGCAGCGTGCTCATGAGCGTTCGACCAGGCGACGACGAGCCGACATCGACCTCGCCGAGCGATCGGCCCGGCAATGCGAGCGGACAGTTCGACGTCTCGATCGCCGACTCGGCGCCGATCCTCACGGATAGCGACGACGGACGCTCCAGCCTCGTACCGGCCTCGACGGAGGATGGACTTGTACTCGTCGATGGAATCACCCGAATCCGGCACCGTGTCGGATCATCCAGGCAGGCTCGTGTCGCCATCGACGATCGGATCAAGCTCGAGACCGAGCTTTCCACCCTCCACCCCTCAGCCGATTGGTTCCCACCAGCCATGATCGTGAGACGGCTGCGCCACCCTTATGTCGTCGCGCAATGGGGAGTGAACCCGACGACCGGTTCGAGCATCTACCTCGGACTCTTCTCGTGGCACCAGGTCGAATGCAGCATGAACAAATGCCTGCTGCAGCTGGTTGAGTGCATCAACGGTCGGACGATGTGATCGACCCGTCGAAGCTTCGGCCGAATGAGGGGCGCAGGAAGAACTCGGCCTCTCTTGTTCTCAAGTGCTGCTCGAGTACCGAGACGCTAGCGAGATCTACAGGGTCACTTTCCCGCGATCTACGTGTGCGACCCTCTCGTCCGCAAAACGACAACAGTTATGCCCGGATATGCGGCTCTTCTCATCTGAGTGGGGACTGGCGTGTTCGGATGCGAGGCGGTGAGGGTCGTTCTGGCCAGGTGACGCCGCC